>Ga0163200_1000285_pt1 | contig 23152 bp, 19 predicted proteins | sample PL_2010_200m_FD_113535 | JGI IMG/M metagenome (GOLD analysis project Ga0163200, IMG submission 113535) | Freshwater microbial communities from Powell Lake, British Columbia, Canada to study Microbial Dark Matter (Phase II) - PL_2010_200m | ecosystem: Environmental > Aquatic > Freshwater > Lake ... | reverse complement strand
GCTGGAGACAAATTCGGAAGCAGGCACGGTCAGAAGGGAGTCATAGCGCTTTTAGTTCCACAGGCGGACATGCCTTTCACAGAGCAGGGAATTGTGCCTGACCTTCTCCTCAATCCTCATGCAATACCAAGCAGGATGACCTTTGGTCACCTGCTCGAGACGCTTGGAGGAAAGGCAGGATCTCTCAAGGGCGTCAGGCAAGACGGAACTGCATTCACCAAGTCGGGCAGCGAAAGAACAGAGGAATACGGAAAGATACTCGAGGCTCATGGATTCGAAAAGTACGGAGAAGAAGTGCTTTACGACGGAGTTACCGGAAGGGCTTTCAAGGCAAAGCTGTTCACGGGAGTAGTTTACTACAACAGACTTCACCACATGGTCAGCAACAAGATGCAGGTGAGAAGCAGGGGATCTGTGCAGATACTCACGCACCAGCCTACTGAAGGAAAAGCAAGGCTCGGCGGACTCAGATTCGGAGAGATGGAACGAGACGTTCTCGTCGGCTACGGAGCGAGCCTTCTGCTGAAGGAAAGGATGCTTGACCAGAGCGACAAGGCCACAATACTCATATGCAAGGAATGCGGAAGCATAGGCTACAGGGACTATGCGAAGAGGATAGATGTGTGCCCACTCTGCGGAAGCAACAAGCTAGCGGATGTGGAAATAAGCTATGCGTTTAAGCTCTTGCTCGACGAGATCAAGTCGCTGCACATAAGGCCTCAGATTAGAATGGAGAAGTGATCGTATGCAGGCAGAGATAATCAAAAACATAAAATTCGGAATATTCTCGCAGGAGCAGATAAAGAAGCTGAGCGTAGCGAAGCTCACAGTTCCTGACACTTACAACGAAGACGGTTACCCTATCGATGGCGGTCTGCTTGACCAGAGACTCGGAGTCATAGATCCCGGGCTTGTCTGCAAGACATGCGGAGGCAGGGCCAAGATATGCCCAGGGCACTTCGGCCACATAGAATTAGTAAGGCCGGTCATTCATTCGGAGTTTGCCAAGATATTGAACATGCTGATGCAAGCAACCTGCCAGAAGTGCCACAGAGTGCTGCTTAACGAGGAACAGCTGGCCGGATTCAAGGCTGAGTTGAGCAAAGAGCTCAAGGCGGATGCGCCTGCGACGGAGACGCCTGCAGAAGCACCTGCTGTTGAAGAGACTGTTGCAGAGAAGCACGAGAACAAGCAGAGCATGCTTAAGAAAATCAAGACGATCAAGAAATGCCCTTACTGCGAAACAGTCCAGGAAAAACTAAAGTTTTCAATGCCAACCTACTTCTATCTCGGAGAAAGGAGGCTAAAGCCCGACGAGATAAAGGACATGCTCGCAAAGATAAGCACCGACGACCTAGACGTCTTAGGAATCGATTCGACGACGAGCAGGCCCGAAGCGCTCATACTAAACGCGCTGCTTGTTCCGCCTGTCGATGTGAGGCCAAGCATCACGCTCGAAACTGGAGAGAGAAGCGAAGACGACCTGACACACAAGCTAGTAGACATAATGAGAATAAACCAGAGGCTGGAGCAAAACATAAACGCAGGAGCGCCGCAGATAATCATAGACGACCTTTGGGAACTGCTGCAATATCACGTAACCACTTATTTCAACAACGAGACAAGCGGCATACCGCCTGCAAGGCACAGGAGCGGAAGAGCGCTGAAGACGATAGCGCAGAGGCTTAAGGGCAAGGAAGGCAGGTTCAGGTACAACCTCAGCGGAAAGAGAGTCAACTATTCCGCAAGAACAGTCATAAGCGTGGACCCGAACATAGATGTGGATGAAGTTGGAATTCCAAGGGCGATAGCAGAGAAAATGACACTTCCTTTCTACATCACCGAATGGAACATTGAAGAGGCAAGGAGGCTTCTGCAAAGAAAGGAGTACCCTCTCGTCGTAAACATGATTGCTCCTGATGGAAAGAGAAAGAGGATACTTGAGGCAAACAAGGAAGAGCTGCTAAAGGATCTAAAGCCCGGATATATACTTGAGAGACAGCTGCAGGATGGTGACCTTGCGCTTTTCAACAGACAGCCTTCACTTCACAGAATAAGCATAATGGCGCACAGGATAAGGGTGCTCCCCGGAAAGACATTCAGGATAACCTATTGCGCTTCACAACCTTACAACGCAGACTGCGACGGAGACGAAATGAACCTGCACATACCTCAGACGCTTGAGGCCCAGGCAGAAGCGAAGTATTTGATGGAAGTCAAGGACCAGATCTTTTCACCTAGAGACGGAAACGCCATAATAGCGAACGGAGAGGATGGAATATCCGGGCTGTACTTGCTTACGCAGGACAGCACATACCTTGACAAGCATGAAGTGGAATTCTTGCTAAGCAAGGCTGGAATACGAGAGCTGCCCAAGGCATCAAAGAACGGGATGTACAAAGGCAAGGACGTTTTTTCGATGCTGCTCCCAAAGGGGCTTGACTTCGAGTCAGAATCCGCCGGCGAGAAGTTCATCATAAAGAACGGAGTGCTTGTCGAAGGGGTAGTGGCAAAGAAAACATACGGCCTGGGAAACAAACTCTTCATAGCAATAGCTGTCGCGGAAGGGACTGAAATGCTGAGCGAATTCCTGTCCAAGTCATCGAGGCTCGCTTACGCATCAGCAACAATGCACGGAGTCACAATCGGAGTAAAGGACTATGAAATCAGCGAGGCTGCGAAGAAGGACAAGTCCAAGCTCGTAGCAGAAACGCTAGAAAAAATAAGCAACCTGATAGAACAGTACAAAACAAAGAAGCTCGAGCCTCTCCTGGGCCTTACGCAAAGGCAGTCCTTGGAGCAGCACATACTGGCAGAGTGTGAAATTGCAAGAGCGAAGGGAATTGCGCTTCTATCCAAGAATGCAGACAAGTCCAATTTCGCAATGGTGATGTCAAGCTCGGGAGCAAGAGCAAGCATGCTCAACCTGGAGCAGATGAGCCTTTTCCTTGCTCAGCAAGCAACGCTGAACGGAGGCAGAATAAGCAGAGGCTATTACACGAAGAGAGTCATACCGCACATTGACAGGAATGATTTCGGAGCGCTCTCAAGGGGTTTCGTCACAAGCAGTTATCTTGACGGTCTGACTCCTATCGAGATGGCGATGCACGCTATTGCAGGAAGAGGAGCTGTCATGCAGAAAGGACTGCTCACGCAGAGGAGCGGTTATCTTTACAGAAGGCTTGCCAACGCAATGCTTGACTATTACGTCCTTGCAGACAACAGCGTAAGGGACGTCAACAACAACATGATCGAAACCATATACGGCGGAGATGCCATTGACCCGACAAAGGTAAACTTCCCGAGCGAGGAGAAGAAAGGGTAGTGATGTGGATAAAAAAGTAAAAATAAGCTATAAAGTCAATCCAGGAGAACCTGTAGGAGTCATAGCGGCGCACTCCATAGGAGAACCTGGAACGCAGATGATTCTCAAGACGTTCCACTTTGCAGGAATGGCAGCTTCAATAGCCACTTCCGGCCTGCCAAGAATAATAGAGCTGCTCGACGCGAAGAAGACACCAACGACACCAATCTCACACGTATACCTGATCGAAGGCTATAAGAAGAACTTCGACAAGGCAGAGACTGTAATGAAAAAGATAAGCGAAATAAGGATGACCTCCGTCATGCGCAGAATCGTGGAGAACTTCGCGAAGGGGAAGATAATAATACTGCTCAACGACCAGGCAATGCAGGCAGCAGACATAACTGCAAAGCACATCGCTGCGAAAGTAAGCAAAGATTTTAATCTCGAGGCGAATGTAGGAGAAGAAGGCAATGTGGTGATAAACACCCATCTGAAGAACCTGAAGGACATAAGAAGCATAACAGTCAACCTCACACGTTCGATAGTAAATGGCATAGAGGGCGCGGGCAGGGCGATGGTCGCACAAAACCAGAAGACAGGTGAGTTCTACATAGAGACAGCAGGCAGCAACATAGAGCCTATGATGCAAATAGAAGGGGTTGACACGTCAAGGATATACACGAACGACCAGTTCGAAATGTACAGGGTATTCGGCGTCGAGGCTGCAAGGAACACGCTGGTCACTGAACTCAAGAAGACGCTTGACGAGCAAGGCATCACAGTCAATTTCAGGCACATGCTCCTCATAGCGGATGCGATGACTGCTACTGGCGCGATACAAAGCATAGGAAGGCACGGCTTGGTAGGAAGCAAGGAGTCTGTTTTCGCAAGGGCGGCATTCGAAGAAACGATAAAGCATCTGATAAACGCAGCCGCTTTCGGAGAGGTGGATTTGATGCGAGGAGTGACGGAAAACATACTCGTCGGAAAGCAGATACCTCTTGGAACAGGAGCTGTAAGGCTTGCAATCAAGAGAAAAGAGGATGGCAAGAAGAAGAAATAGCAATATATATTTGTTTTTTCATTTTTATGTGATATAAATGCAGCAAGAAAGACCTTTCGACCTTTTGAACAAGGCAATTGGGCAGCAAGTACTGATAAGATTGAAGAATGGAGCAGGCATACGGGGCAAGGTTTCCTCCTTCGATGCGCACATGAACATGGTCATAGACGACGCAGAGGAGGTTGAGGATGACGGCAGCTCAAAGATAAAGATAGGCACGATCCTGCTCAGGGGAGGAAACATACTGTATGTTTCGCCTGTATAGCATTCTCATCGTTTTCAGCAGCCCATACCTACTAAATTATAAAAAGAAAGCGAAGAGTATTTAGCAAGTTGGGCTCCTGGCGCAACGGTAGCGCGCCTGCATGGCATGCAGGAGGTTGCGGGTTCGAAATAAAACTTGAGGTACACTCAAGAGTTAAGAAAATCCCGCGGAGTCCACTTCTGCTTTTCAATCGGCCAGATAACCCCTTTTTTACTGTCGCAAGTACTTAACAAACCCATAGAAATGCTTATATTCACAGCACACAATTGCTCTTCATGGAAGCTACCAAAAGTGTTCCTCCGGAGAATAAGGCTGTCAGTCTTGCAAACGACCTGAATGGCAGAGACAGCTTGCTGCATCCGCTCACAGATGCCTTTCGCGCTCTGATTAAGCACGAAAAAAGACCTGCTGACGAAGTCAGGGGAGATTTAATAAAATGCCTGAATACAGTTGTGCAGGATGAAACTGGAACCCTTGCGTTGAACTTGGTCATAGAAATAAATCCAGAAGTGATCAAAAAGATTTTTGGTGTCGACATATCAAAAGAATATGGCGCTTTGGACAAGACTGTAATAAACGTGATGGAGCAGACTTCAAGTTTTGAGACTTCCAATCCACCTTTCAACATGGTGTCTATGGTGATGATCCAGAAGACCCCAGAGAACCAGGTCAAAGCACTTCAGATAGTAAAGGCCCTGATCCCAAGCCAATCTGACGTTATTTAATCGCAAGTCACACTCTGATGCCCTTCAATCACACTAACATTCAACTTTTTGTTGAAAGAAAGCAAGTATTATTATATTAGTTTATACTTATTTTAGAACATGTCCCGTGCAGAGAAGATAGTTCTGAAGACTGTTAACAAACCGAGCAAGGAGGACGCAAGGACGCTCACTGACTGGTTCCTTGACGCATTCGACCTGTCAGGGTCAGATGCTGTTTTGGAGCAGATGTTCAGTGAGCTAGTGGAAAACAGCCTTGCTGGTGTCGGAACAACGAGCAAGGATCTGAACGAAAGCCTGAAGCTTCCCAGAAGCACGGTGATATATCACCTGAACAGATTCATAGATTCGGGCCTTGTGGTAAGAAAGGGAGTAAGATACTACTTGAGGGCGAGCGACTTCGAAAGCACAATACAGGAGCTTCAGGCAGAGATGTTCATGGAGTTCAACCGTATGATGCAGTTCGCATCAAAGCTTGATGAACTGATGGAGGATGAGATTAATGGCAGAAGAAAGAAAAGAAGCAGGAGATAGCGGAAAGGAGAGCGAGAAGCCGCAGGAGGAGAAACAGCAACCTTCTGCCGACTGCGAGAAAGAGCTAGCTGAGATGAAAGACAGGCTGCTGCGGCTCGCTGCCGAGTTCGACAACTATAAAAAAAGATCTGCGAAAGAGATGGACAGCGCAAAAAATCTTGGTAAAGCAGAACTCACCAGAATGCTTTTGCCTGCTCTGGATGAATTCGAACTTGCGATGTGCGCATTAAACGGCGCTTGCGATGAAAAAAGCAAAGGCCATGCGAAAGGAATAGAGCTTGTCTTCTCAAACATCGCAGGCACACTCAAGAACTCAGGGCTTAAGGAAATAGAAGCGAAAGGCAAGTACGATCCTTACAAGCACGAGATACTGATGACGAGAGAAAGCAAGGATGAAGAGGGAATCATACTCGACGTTGTGAGAAAGGGATACATGTTCAACGATCTGATGCTGAGGCCATCGGCAGTGATCGTGTCAAAAGGAAAGGAAACGCTTAACGAAGATGAGAAACAAACAAAGTGAGAATATGACTAAAATAATTGGTATCGATCTTGGGACGAGTAACAGCGCCGCAGCTGTGCTGCAGGGAGGCAGGCCGGTGCTCGTGCCGAGTGCTGAAGGAACTTCCCTGTACGGGAAGTCTTTCCCAAGCTATGTTGCATTTACTAAAGACGGGCAGCGCATAATCGGAGAGCCGGCCAGAAGGCAGGCGGTGGCGAACCCCGAAGGCACAGTCACTGCCTTCAAGAGAAAGATGGGCACAAGCTACAAGTACAAGATACATGGAAAGGAGTATGCGCCGCAGGAGCTGTCCGCAATACTGCTTCAGAAAATAAAACATGACGCAGAGGCGTTCCTGGGAGAGGAAGTGAAGCAGGCGGTCATAACAGTGCCTGCCTACTTCAACGACAACCAGCGTCAAGCAACTAAAGACGCTGGTGAAATTGCAGGTTTGGAAGTGGTAAGGCTTGTCAACGAGCCCACTGCAGCCAGCTTGGCGTACGGGCTAGACAAGCTCACCAGAGAAGAGAAGATACTTGTGTACGACTTTGGCGGCGGAACATTGGACGTTACCATAATGGAATTCGGCAACGGCGTGTTCGAGGTAAGGTCTACGAGCGGAGACACGCAGCTCGGCGGTACAGACATGGACAACACTTTGGTCAACTTCCTGCTTGCAGAGGTAAACAAGAAGCACAGCGTTGACGTAAGCAAGGATCCGCAGGCGGTCCAAAGGCTGAGAGAGGCTGCGGAGAAAGCGAAGATAGAGCTTTCGACTACACTGGCAAGCGAGATAAACCTGCCTTTCCTCGCTGCTGTGCAGGGCAAGGAACCAATACACTTCATATATTCGATGACAAGGGCGAAGTTGGAAGAGCTCGTTCTTTCGATAGTGGAAAGGACGAGGCTCCCGATGATGCAGGCACTGAAGGATGCAAAGATGGAGCCCAGCGGAATAGACAAGGTAGTGCTGGTGGGAGGCCCTACCAGGATGCCTCTGGTGCAGAGATACGTTGAGCAGCTTCTCGGAAAGAAGATGGAGCATGGAGTGGACCCGATGGAAGCGGTAGCGTTCGGCGCAGCGATACAGGCAGGAGTTCTCACCGGAGAAGTGAAGGACATAGTGCTGCTTGACGTTTCTCCTTTGTCTTTGGGAATAGAGACGCTGGGCGGAGTTACTACCGTGCTGATTCCAAGGAACACCACAATACCCATCAAGAAGTCCCAAGTATTCTCTACGGCCGAGGACAGTCAAACGGCAGTTGACATAAACATACTTCAGGGCGAACGCTCCCTGGCGAAGGATAACGTCAGCCTCGGAAAATTCACTCTTACTGGAGTGCTTCCGGCACCAAGGGGCCTTCCGCAGATAGAAGTCACCTTCGACATAGATGCAAACGGAATACTGCACGTCACTGCAAAGGACAAGAAGACGGGCAAAGAGCAGAGCATACAGGTAGTTGCTCCTAACAAGATGGCGAGAGATAACATAGACAAGAAGGTGAAGGAAGCAGAGGAATACGCGTCGCAGGACAAGGAGGAGCTAGAGCGAATCCAGACCAGGAACGATGCAGAATCTCTTGTTTACACAACAGAGAAGACACTGAAGGACTACAAGGACAAGATACCTGCGGACGTTTCCGAAAAAATCACAAAAGTCAAGGACGAGCTGAAGGCTGCATTGGAGAAGGACGATGTCGCCGCAATAAAGCAGGGTTTTGAGAACCTTAAGAACGTGCTGCAGGAAATAGGCTCAAGCGTCTACGGTCAGGGGCAACAAGGCGGCCCTTCTGACACGGGGCCAGGAGGCCCTGGGGATGCTGGTAATGGCAACCCCGGAGACACTGTTGATGCGGACTTCAAGGTAGAGAAATAGCGGAGGTGAAGCATAGGACATGAGCAAGGACTACTATGAATTACTTCGCGTCAAGAAAGACGCCACTCAGGACGAGATAAAGCGCTCTTACAGAGACCTAGCCATGAAATTCCACCCTGACAAGAACAAATCCAAGGATGCGACCGAGCACTTCAAGGAAATAAACGAGGCATATGCTGTTCTAAGCGATCCTGAGAAAAGGCAGCAATACAACCTGCTTGGTTCCGAGCAGTTCGGCCAACAGTATACCCCTGAAGACATCTTCAGGAATTTCAATTTTGAAGGCATCTTCAGAGACATGGGCATAAATGCAGAATTTGGTTTCCCAGGGTTCAGCGATCTTTTTGGTTTCAGCGGTGCTCCTCAGGAGCGCGGAGGCAGAGAAAGAGGGCAGGACATACTTCATGGAATAGACCTGACGCTAGAGGAGGTTGCAAAAGGGGCGGAGAAGGAGATAAGGCTAAAGCACATCAAAGAGTGCAGCAACTGCAAAGGTTCTGGAGCCGAACCAGGATCAACGCTCATGAAGTGCACGAAGTGCAGAGGCAGCGGGTACATAAACATAATAAGAAGCTCGATGTTTGCAAGGATACAGACCGTAACGACTTGCGACGAGTGCGGAGGGAGGGGCAAGATTCCAGGAAAGATGTGTAAGATATGCAACGGCAAGGGAGGGATCGTCGCTTACGACAGCATAAAGGTCGACATACCGCACGGTGTCTCTGAGGGAATGAGGCTGAGGCTAGCCGGAACTGGAGATTACAGTTCGGGAGGCAGCGGCGACCTGTATCTGGATATGCATGTGTTGAAGCACAAGGACTTCGAGCGTGATGGGGATGATATAATCACAAACGTAACTATTCCTTTCTACGATGCGATCATGGGAGGAGAAGTGACTGTTCCTACACTGGGAAGCAGCCAAAAAATTACAATAGAGTCTGGAACGCAGCCTCGGTCACGAATAGTCCTGGGCGGCAAGGGAATAAAAGGATTCAGAAACAACGTGCTTGGAGACGAGATAGTCAACATAAACATAGAGATTCCGAAAAACACTAGCGATTCGGAGAAGGAACTGATAAAAAAATTCAAGGAGGGCAGGGACTCTAAGAAGAAGTTCGGTTTATTCTAGCGGCGCTTCCCAACTTGCTCTGCCTTTTAGCAGTAAAAAGCATAAGTGCGAATATCATAGCGCTCGCTGCAAACATAGCAACATAATTCTGCCAGGATGCAGGTTCGAGTAGCAAGAACGCTATTCCTACCGCCACATTCGCGGAAGCGAACAGCGGTGGTATCGCAGGAAGTGCAATTTTATACTTCTTTGATATTGTCATCGCGAAAATAAGCCCGAATGCGGATCCCACGACTATGAGCATGCTCATGAAATAGCTCAGGTATGTTGCGTAGGCGCTTATCGCAAGCATAAGAGGAATTGCCAGATCGCCAGCACCAAGCGCCGAGAAGTTTGGCACCAAAACATTTCCTTCTTTAATCAACCTTTCGAGAGTCTCGCTATTTGTTTTGCTGAACTCCCTGCGCAGCTCCTCCTTTTCTTTGCCATTCACGTATCTTTCAGGAACCACTTCCACGTCATAAGTGCCTATCATAAACGCCAGATTTCTGTTTACTGTCTCTCTTCCCAGAGTTATCATGTGCTTTGTAACAAATACAGCAAAATAGTCATAGGCTGCAACCAGCGCCATGAGTGCGTATGCAGCGGGGAAGGAGAAGTAAATGCCAAGTACAAAACCCACGCCAATGCTTGATGTGACAGCAACGAAATTCCTGAGCCACGGAAACTTGTTCTTGGCAAGCACAAGTCCTACTGCAGCAAGAACGGAAACCGGCAGGGGATACATGCTGTCTTGTGGAAGCGCAGAAGCGAGTATTATGAGAAAGAGATAGAAGGAAGCAACGGCTACTACCACTCCCTCTATCATTTTGAAGAGAAGCGCGCCGTGATAGGCCCTGAAAAGAAGTACCATTATGACAGCAGCAACAAGCATGTAAGCAAAGTAAATTACCACATCAGAAGAGCCACTGACACCGCCCCCAACCAAGGACACAACGGCAGGAGATATTACATAGAAAGCAAGCAGCAAGCCAGTCAGCTGTACTATTAGAAACAATGCAAGTATGTCTGTAAGCTGCCTGTATTCTATCCTTTTAACCAGAAAAACACCAAAGTCGTGCAAGTAATCTGTTCCTTAAGGTTTTAACTCTTTTGAACCAGACAAACCAACTCATTTCGAAAGCTGCAAAAACACGATACCTGCCAGAAGCAGGATGCCGCCAATCACAACGCTCATCCAATTCAGCGAAAGAAATAGAACTGAGTATAGAACAACTCCGATAAACTGCAAGTTGATTAGGATGTTTACTGTGTTGATCACTCGCGCCTTTTCTTTCTTTACTGCCCTAAATGCGTAAAGGGAAGATAGATAGCCTATCGCGATCACAGCAGCTATTGCAGCAGCATAAAGCCAGGCCCCCGCACTCATACTCAACTGCTCACCTAGCAGACCAGGCTGGAATGCAATGGCCGCGGATATCAGTACAACTTCGAAGAACGCGGTCGTTGCCTGGAATACCAATGGATCATAGCCGCTTTTCATTGAATAGAATGCAAAATACGAGGCAATCCCGTAGAGAACTATCATCATAAAAAGAGAAAGGAGATAAAGAGGGCTAAAACTGAACCCGGAACCATAGACGCCGAACATTACTGCAGCAATCCCGAAGAAGACGAGCACCGTAGAGAGAAGATACTTAAAGCCAGATCTGCTCTTATTCACTTTTCTTACGAGGAGCGCAAAAACCAAAATGCTCCCGTAGAAAAAAGACTGCGTTAGAGGGAATGCCTGCGCGTAACTAAGCGCATAGTACATCAGGAGGTTCGCCGCGACGTACAGCGCACCCTCGGCAGCAGCCAATTTCACCATGGGCATGAAGAAAACATCCTTTCTCCTCACAAAAAAGATTACCATAAGGGACGAGAAGAGCAAGAGCAGAATGTTTACTGCATTCAAGGAAACGGCAAGGCTTACTTTGCTGCTGTTGACAAAAAGCAGCGAAAGCACAGCCCATGCTGCATAGGAAACGGCGGTTATGAGAGCCAGGGCATAGGGGAAAACAAATCTTTTACTTATCAAATCACTCCACGCAGGTAAATTCTATCCTGATCAATTCTTTCAAAGTCGGGCACGACGGGATTTGAACCCGCAGCCCCCTGGTCCGAAGCCAGGTGCGCTATCCAAGTTGCGCCACGTGCCCACTAACCCTTTGATTATAAGTAATATAAATAAGACAGCAAACTCTGAAAAGAAGTAGGATCAACTAAACGTATTCCCTGTTCTCTATCGGCTCTATCCCATCAATGAGCTCTTTCTGGAGCATGGGCAAAAGGTATTTGTAAGCCCTCCTTCCCTCCTGCTCGTCAATGCACATGAGCACCATTGAGAAAGCATGCTCGTCGATTGGCACTGTTGCGACTTCCTGCACGTCCCTCTCATTTATTTCTTTCCAGCCTTCAAGGAACGCTGCCTGTATCTCGTCTCTCATTGCATATTTATCAAAAGTTCCACCTTCATGAAGGAACCTAAAAACACGCCAGGAATGGTTGGATGACAATGTTGCAACTAGTCTAGCCTTGTTAATTACTTCAGCGTCGCCTCGTTCCAGTTCTTTCTTTTTTAGTACTTTATGGATTTGCGATACGAATAGGCCATATTTGTTCAATATGGTTCTATTAGGCATGCTTGTCAGAAGTATTATATGAAAACGCTTTATTAAGGCTTATGCCGATTTCATGCGAACCAGAATGTATATATACGTAATGAGATAATAGAATATAAGTGATTGATATGATAACAGGAATCGGAATAAATGACGTAGAAGCGCACAGGCCAGTTAACGATCCGATAACGAACATGAAGTTCAATATAAATTTCGAGAATGTGAAAGTAAATGGAGAGATTATAGAGGTCGCTTACATATTCACAACTGCCTATGAAGGCGGTGATAAGGGAACCAAGTCTGTCGGAGACCTGAAGATAAAGGGCAGCATCTTCGCAAAGGAAGACAAGGAAACAAGCCAACAGATAAGCGACACTTGGAAGAACAAGAAAACATTGCCTGTGAAGTTCGCCGAGGATGTGATAAATATACTTAATTTTGAGTGTGCATCAAGAGGCACGCTGCTAGCCTGGTCAATCGGAATGATCGCACCTCTGCCTTTAACAAGGGCAAAGCTCGAGGAAAGCACAAAGTAATACGTTCAGGCACACCCTTTTAATTCCTGAACGTGCAATTTCATATGTGTCCTTAGTTTTAACCTGATGTTTATGGAATCCATGGAGCTAGAGGGAATAGTGCTTGAGGCGAGCTACATCACCAAAGGCAGGAGAGGCGTGGTGAGACTCACTTTCAAAACCAGAGATAAGGCATACAACCTGATCGACACAAGCTTCTATCCCTACTTCTACCTCGTGCCAAGGAACGACATGCTAGACAAGGAAGCACTCGAGAAAATCACAGTACTCTCAAAAGAAAACGAGGAAGTCAGCGTAAGATCCGTGGAGGAAGCGAAGCTCCTAGTGGGAACGGAAGAGCGCAAGGCGTTCAAAGTAAGCATAGAACATCCGAAGAACATACCCAAAATGAGCGAGACCTTCAAGGAGTTCGGCACGTGCTACGAATCAGACATAGTCTTCTGGAAGAGATACTTGATAGACAAGAGCATTTCTCCGATGTCGCTGAATCACGTCAAGGTGCATGAAGAAGAGGGAGAACTGGTCATAGATGAAATCAAAAGCACAGACAAGCCCAACGACATAACGCTAACCTATCTCGGCTTTGATATAGAGACATACAATCCTGTCGGAGCGCCAAGGGAAGACAAGGATCCTATATTGATGATCAGCTACAGCGACGGCAAGGAGAGCAGGGTGCTATCTCACAAAAAAATAGACAGGGAATTCGCCACAATTTTCAAAACAGAAAAAGAAATGCTGCATGCGTTTGTCGAAGTCGTAAATAGAATAGATCCCGACATAATCACCGGCTACAACTCATCCGCATTCGACATACCTTATTTGATGAAGCGTGCGAACAGGCTGAAGGTTGATTTCAGGATAGGAAGATATGAGGGAGGAGAGCCGAGGCAGGAGCACCACGGACTGTTAGAAGCGGTGCGCATACCCGGCAGGATACACTTCGACCTCTACAATGTGGCAAAGTTCGTGTCTGTGGTGGGCGCATCGGAGAAAGTAATCAAAGTCAACAGCTTCAAGCTTGCGGAAGTATACAGGGCGGTAACTGGGAAGGAGAAACTGCTCGTAGAGAAGAAAAACATTTGGCAGCAGTGGGATGCTGGTGGCGAAGACCTGGCAGAGCTTGCAGAGTACTCTCTCACTGACTCGCTTGCAGTGCAGGAACTGTATGAGTTCTTCCTGCCAATAGAGGTGGAGATGGCAAAGGTCAGCCGTACGACGCTAGGGGAGGCAAGCATCTCAACCACAAGCCAGCTTGTCGAGTTCATGGAAATGGGCTACGCGCGCGAGCGCAAGCAGATGATACCAAACAGGCCTAATGATGCAGAAGTGTCCCAGAGGCTGGCGAATCCATACGAAGGCGCTTACGTAAAAACTCCAGAAGCTGGCATTTACGACAGGATAGTCGTGTTTGACTTCAGAGGCATGTACCCTTCAATAATAATCGCGCACAACATAGACCCATCGACAATCTGCACCAACTGCAGCGATTATTTCGAGTCTCCAAACGGTGTAAAATTCAGGAAGGATCTGATAGGCTTGGTTCCCCTTTCGCTTAAGATTCTCATTGACGAGAGAGCGGAAGCGAAGAAAGAATACAAGAAGAATCCGGAAAGCAAGGCGCTGGGTGCGAGGTCGACCGCGCTTAAGATAGTCGCAAACGCATTCTATGGCTATTTGGGGTACCCCAGGTCCAGGTGGTACTCAAGAGAGTGCGCATCAAGCATAACCGCATATGCGAGACTTTTCATAACGCAAACGATAGAGCAGTCTGAGAAGTTCGGGTTCAAGGTTCTTTACAGCGACACTGATTCGGTAATGCTGCAAATGGGTTCAAAGACGAAAGAGGATGTAACCATGTTCCTAAAGCAGGTGAATGCGTCACTGCCCCCTGGAATGGAGCTTGAGCTTGAGGATTTCTACACGAGGGGCGTATTCGTTGGCAAGCGCGGAGCCGAAGCAGGAGCCAAAAAGAAATACGCAATGCTCTCTGAGTCAGGAAAAATAAAAATAAAGGGCTTCGAACTCGTCAGAAGGGACTGGGCAAAAATAGCGAGGGACACGCAGCTTGCGGTACTGGAAGCAATTCTAAAGGAGGGCAGCAAAGAGAAGGCAGTCAAGGAGGTAAAGGACGCGATAGCGAGACTGAGGTCCGGAGAGGTGCCGCTAAAGGAGCTTGCGATACATACGCAGCTGCGCAAGGGCATCGGAGGCTATGACATCAAGTCGCCGGAACTAGGAGCTGCAAAGAAGGCGATCCAGCAGGGAGTCAAAAGAAGAGAGGAACTGGAAGGGGCAGCGATAGGATATGTGATAACGAAGCATGGGAACACGATTTCCGAGAAGGCGGAGATCGAGGAAACGGCCCAGGACTATGATGCTGATTATTACATAAACCACCAGTTGATTCCCGCAACCTTAAAGATACTTAAAGAACTTGGTATAAACGAAGAAGAGCTCAAAGGAGGCGGTGCTCAACAGAGGCTTTGAAATGGAAAACGAAGAATATGATTATGCGAAATTGAAGGAAGTGGGAAAGGTCACTTATGATGCGCTTCAGTACGGCAAGGGTTTAGTAAAGACAGGCGCAAAAATAAGCGACATCTGCGAAAAAATGGAGGAATTCGCAAGAAGCAAGGGAATGGAACCTGCTTTCCCTGTAAATGTATCAGTAAACCAGAACGCGGCGCACTACACAGCGGCTATAAATGACGTTTCTATTTTGAACGAGAAAGACGTTGTCAAGATCGACTTTGGCGCAAGATCTGGAAATGTGCTTGGCGATTCCGCCTTGTGCGTGGATCTTTCTGGAAACTACGCAAAGCTCGTAGAGACTGCGAATGAAGCGCTGGAAGCTGCACTGAGTCTTGTCAAAGCTGGAGTTCAGGTCAACACAATAGGAAAGGAGGTTGAGAAGATTGCAGCAAAGAAAGGGTTCAGTCCTATAAAAAACCTGGGCGGGCACGGGATAGAAGCAGAATTGCTCCACGCTTCTGTGTTCATACCTAATTTCGACAACGGGGATACCACCGCTCTAGAGGAAGGACAGGTCGTTGCGATCGAAACATTCATAACAACTGGCGTCGGTTACGTGGTAGAAAACAGCAACGTGCAGATATTCCAAAAGGCAGGAGCAGCAAACCCCCGTTCCGAGGAAGCCAGGAAGCTCGCAGGCGCGATAGACAAGAGCTACTTGACATATCCATTCGCAGTGCGTTGGCTAGCTAAGGAGCTGGATTCCGAATTCAGGATAAGGAAGGCGCTGAACGAACTCAACTCGCTCAATGTGATAGAGTCCTTCCCAACCTTGGTGGAAAAGACGAACGGGATAGTGGCGCAAGCGGAGAGCGAAGTCATAGTGGAGAAGGACTCGTGCGTTGTCGTAACGAAGTAAGCGAGACCTTCAGACAGCATCCGTCTCTGCCTCCAAGCCACTTAAGCATTAAAAGATATACTTCTAATAAAAAGCATGCGTTCGATAAAACTCCAGTCCGCGATGGAGTACCTTATGACCTACGGCTGGGCAATCCTAATTATAGCGGTCGTACTGGGTGCTCTTTTCCAATTAGGAGTTTTCAACTCTTCCTCCTTTTCACCCAGGGCGCCTCCAGGTGCCTGCCAAGTTTTCAGGCCAAGCGGTCCTGGGACAACCACGAACATCAACCTCATGGGAGTTTGCACTGGGCAGCTGCCGCAGTACGTCGCAAAGTTCAACGGGGCGAGCGGCTACATTGATGGAGGAAATTCCGCAAGTTTAAACGTAGGGCTTTCTTCTTTCACAATAGCCTCCTGGATTTATTTTCCAGGTGCCCTTTCAGATGTAGGAAGGATCGTAAGCAAAGGTTGTGGATGGGGGGCTTTAGGGTGGGCTTTTAGGATCACTGCAACACGTCAAGCTCAGATGGACATTATTTTTTCAGGAGAAATAGAAACTACTACCACTTCTTCAACAACGCTTGGATTAAACACTTGGTATTTTGTGGTTGCCACGATCAACAGAAACGGATTTATGACCGTATACATCAATGGCGTTGCAGATGGCAGTCCAACAGACATTTCCGCTTCCAGCGCAATTAACATAAATGTAGCCTATGATTTTGCAATGGGCTCTGCCCAACCGCTTACCAGCGCTCAATATTTCAAAGGTCTTATCTCGAATGTCCAAATCTACAACACCACCCTCACAGCAAACCAAATCCAGGCACTTTACCTGGAGGGCATTGGCGGCGCACCCATGAAGCTCCAGAACCTCGTTGGCTGGTGGTCTCTCAACGGCAACTCTAATGATTATTCCGGAAACAACAACAACGGCGTTCCGACAAGCGTAACGTTTACGTCGCAATACGGGAAATGAAATGAAAACGCATCAAAAAGCACAGTCGGCCATGGAGTACTTGATGACCTATGGCTGGGCCATCTTGATTATTGCAGTAGTTCTTGGCGCCCTCTTCCAACTCGGCGTTTTCAATTCCTCTTCTTTTTCACCAAGGGCACCACCAGGTGCCTGCCAAGTCTTCAGGCCCAGCGGTCCAGGAACAACGACCAACATCAACCTGATGGGAGTTTGCACGGGGCAATTGCCGCAGTATGTTGGGCAGTTCAACGGCGCGAGCAGCTACATTAACGTGCCTGATTCGCCATCTCAGAGAGGGATGAGTGCATTGACAGTTGCAGTTTGGTGGTATGCTACATCCTGGGCTCCTACTTATTACGGCATCGTTTCGAAATGGACTAGCGGAACTCAGAGAGCCTTCGTTTTAGGCTACCCGCAGGCTGGATATCTTTACTTTTTCATCAGTGATGGCAGCAACACGCCATACGCCACCACGCCGCTCCCCAGCACGGGCGCTTGGCATTTCATAGTCGGGGCATTCACAGGTGGAACTTCCGTAAGCATATACGTAGACGGAGCACTAAAAAACTCGGCGGCAACCAACGCGATGACAATTTCTAACGAGGCCACAAATCCTCTCCTAATTGGGCAGTATGCTACTTATTATGGAAACGGTATCATCTCAAATGTTCAAATCTACAACACATCCCTCTCAGCCAACCAGATACAGTCGCTCTACCTCAAGGGAATTGGAGGAGCTCCGTCACCGCTGCAGAACCTAGTCGGCTGGTGGCCGCTTAATGGAGATGTTAAAGACTACTCTGGCAACAACAACAACGGAGTTCCGACGGCAGTGACATTCACATCGCAGTATGGGAAGTGATGTAAGAAAATCAGTAAAACTGCAATCAGCGATGGTGTCTGTAGTGCCGTGCGTTATGCTATATTAATCCTTCAGCCCAAGTACTCTCATGAAGCTCCAGAGCGCGCTTGAGTACCTGATGACCTACGGCTGGGCTATCCTGATCATTACAATAGTGCTGACTGCTTTCTATGCGATAGGGGTGCTAAATCCTACGATAAGCACGCAGTGCATACTGCCTGCGGGGTTTGCATGCACCAACATCTACCTGGTGCCAAACGGTCTTCTTACGATAAACCTGCTGCAGGCAACAACCGCCCCTGTAAACATAACTTCGCTGGGATGCAACACAAACAACCAGCCCGCTAACATGCGAATCCCCCTAAACCCGCCAAGCAACCAGGTAAAGCTGCAGATAGGCGGAAATTATACATTCAACGTTCCGTGCTACAGAGGCGCGCTTGTTTACACAGGTAATCCGGGAGCGAGCTTCAACGGTTATATTTTCATAAATTACACAGATACTATAACTGGCTTCCCTCATACGATCGGGGGGCAAGTAGTTCTGGGCGTCTCCTGAGCTCAGGCGCACTTGGTGTAACTGCAGCTCTTGCAAATGTAGCAGCCGTTTTCGTGCACCAGCGTCTTCTCTTTGCATTGAGGGCACGACTCCGGCTTTATTTCGTCGCTCTTGCCTTCCATGCTTTTCTGTGTGCCATAGGCTGAACCAGCATCCCGCATTGCGGAAAGAGGAGTGGCCTTCAGGCTCGTAATGCCCATTGTTATTTCAATCGCCTTTGCTATCGCATCAGGCACGCTGTAAAGCTTAATTCCCATATACCAGGATATGGAATCGTTGGCCCTGATTCCCTTGAGACTTGCCAGTATCGGCTTTATGTCTCCGTTCATCTGGAGGTAGCCGCTCAGCAGCCTGCCGATTGCTTCGGTATAGCTCTTCTCTTCGCTGCCTGTGCGCCCCATGTTAACCATAACTTCCTTGAGCCTGTCGCTTTCGTCAAAGTTTGAGGTTACGTAGAGGGAACCCTGCTGAAGAACCAGCTTCACCGTCTTACCTGTCATCGCCAGAGGCCTCTTCCACTTTTCTTGTGGAGTCGCAGCTTCTGCCGCACTTTTTTTCTTGCTATTCTGGAGTTCATCAGATATGAGTATTCCTTCCCTCGATCCCTCCCTATAAACAGTTATGCCCTTGCACCCTGCCTTCCAAGCCTGCATATAAATGCTGCTTACCTGCTCCACAGTCGCATCCGAAGGCAGGTTTACCGTTGAAGAAATTGCGCTGTCTATGTGCTTCTGCACCATTCCTTGCATCTTCACCCTGGATTCAGGCTTTATCATGTGGGCTGCAACAAAATACTCTGGAAGCTTCGCATCGTCCTTCAGGCCAGCTACCTGCATGTACTGCATGACGAGCGGGTGATATACCTTGAAGTACTCCTGGCTTAGCGATTCTGACCTTCGCGTGTAGCTGTAAGCGAATATAGGTTCTATCGCGCTGGAAGTGCCTATGAGTACAGATCCGCTGCCTACTGGAGGTATTGTGAGCACTGCGACGTTCCTGAGCCCGCCCGCTGCTATCTTCTGCCTCAGATCGCTGTTAAGCGTCTGCACAAAAGGCATGCTCAAATGTTTTTCAGCATCGAAAAGCGGGAACTTGCCTTTCTCCTTCGCTAGCTCTATGCTCTGGTCGTAAGCGTTATTCTTTATCGTTTCAAAGAGCTTGTCTGCGAATGCTATCGCTTCATCCGTGTCGTACTTTATTTTCAGCTTAACAAGCATGTCTGCCAGTCCTGTCAGTCCCAGGCCAATCCTCCTGCTTTTCAGCGAAGTTTCAGATTGCTGCGGCAAAGGATGCCTGTCTGCGTTATAATCCAGTACATTGTCAAGGAAGCGTACGGCGCACCTTACCGCCTTTTCAAGTCCTGCCCAATCAACACTTGCATTCTCCACAAAAGGTTCAAGTACAAACGCAGAAAGGTTTATGCTTCCGAGGTCGCAGGCTCCGTATGCCTGTAGCGGCTGCTCCGAGCAACCTCTGCTTACGTAACCGTTTGTTATCCATGTGTCTGTTTCTTTCTCATAAACGTCATAAACAGTGGCCTTTCCCACGTGCTCTATTGATTTTATTTTGGAGAAATCAGAGGATGTTCCTATTGACATGTCTTTAAGCTTGTCAAGGCGTTTCTTTTTTTCAGGGTGGCTTATCTCAAATAAAGATGCAAATCTTGCAAGGTCATGGCCGTAAACGTAAAGTGCGGAAGCATCGTGCTTTCCAATCACCACTCTCTCCCCTATCTTGCTCGCTGCGACCTTCGTTCTGTATACTTTTGCATGTATTCCATAGAAACTCAAGATGGACTTAACTCCATCTAGCAGCTTAGGGCTCGTCGAGGATATCCTTAACGCGGGGTTAGTCTTGTCCATGTTTATGTTGCCATCGGTAGATACGAGGCCGTCTATTATCCCCTTGTGAATTTCCGTGTTGCTGTTTATGTACTCAAGTGGAATCGACTTCTCGAACGATTTTGCTGGAGCTAGCAGTGTCTCGTTAAGTATGAATTGCGTGCCTCTTTTCTGCAGCAGTATGTAGCACCCATTGCCGCTTGAGCTGGTGACGCTTATATTATCAGACACGTGTTTGAATGTGCCTATTATCTTGTCGTTCCATTCTTTTTCCCTGTAATCTGAAGCTATCTTTGCATGCCCCCGCGCCACTATCTTCGGAGTGTAGCACCCATCCCCCAACAAGACCCCAAGCATGAATCCATAGTCCCTTTCTTTTATGTCATGCGTGTTTATGGCGTTGTTTGGAATTGAATTTATCTTAGGCACACGAACCATGTCTCCTGCTTTGAGGTCGCTGAGTCTTTTTTCATTGTTCCAGAACTTGTCCCAGAATCGGCTCTTGCCTGCCCTGCCTTCCCTTGTATGGAATATGTGACCCTTAGTAGCAGTAACCTCTCCGCCATCAGTAAACTTCACTTTGTAAACATCCTGGTCATAATGCACGTATATCTCGCTTATGGGGCTGGTGGTGCCGTAGGCGGTGATTATCTCGTCACCCACTTTCAGTGAATCGACACTTTTCCATCCTTCAGGAGTTAACACAGGAGTTTCTCCCGTAACGCAGGGATTTGTGCTTATCACTTCCATTCCGTTGTACTCGCTAGGTGAATATTTCTTAACAGTGTCCCAGAAAAGCACACCTGGTTCCGCCCAGTCTCTTGCTGATTTAATCATCTCATTCCAGACTTCCCTTGCCTTGACTCTCTTCTCAATCCTCTTCACACGAGCACTCTCAAATGCGAGAGTGAAATCGCCGTCCTGCTCGACTGCCTTCATGAAGGCATCTGTTACTCTTACGCTTATGTTCGCGTACCTAACTTTCTTCAGGTTCTGCTTCACCTTTATAAAATCAAGTATGTCCGGGTGGTCTACTCCCATCGTTATCATGAGAGCTCCTCTTCTGCCCGATTGGCCTATTGTATGAGAGGTTTCGCTCATTATTTCCATGAAGGATACCGCACCTGTAGAAGTCATGGCCGCATTGTGCACTATCACTCCCTTAGGTCGCAGGATGCTTATGTCCACGCCTGCTCCCCCTCCGTATTTGTATGTCCTTGCCGCCTCCTTGCACCAGTCAAATATGCCTTCTATGGAGTCCTCCTTGAGAGGTATGACATAGCAGTTAAGGAGCGTAGACATACGAGTCGTCTGCCCCGCGGCATACATTATCCTTCCCCCTGCCACGAACCTGAAGTCCGAAAGCAGCCATAGGAACTTCTCGTTCCATTCCGCCCTTTTAGCATCGTCAGCCTCAACACTGGATATCTCCTTAGCGATTCTACGCCACATGTCTGTTGGCGTAAGCTCGGTTGCATTGCCATTATCATCTTTCATCGAGTATTTTTCGTAAAATACCCTTGCCCTTATCTCGTCCCCCCCGAACGCATCGAGCGTTTCCTTAGGTATCCCTATCACATGGGTCGTCTCGTTCTCCACCACTTGCGCCTGCTCCGAAGATTTTTTATTCTCAGCAATATCCATTCAAATGCGCCCCCAGGGGATTAATGAATCTCTCCTAACCCCTTTACTCTAATTGCACATAAGCCTTTTTAAGCATAAGCAGCTGGGTTGTAGCCCTAAATTTTAGATGGCACACTCCTGTACTATTTTATATACTAAAGTAAAAGATAAAGGCAAGGGTTTGTATTCAGAAACCTTCGAATTCCTTTATCTTTCTCTGCTTTATCTTATCCAGCGTTTTCCAGTACTCCCGTATGTATGGATTCAGCTTCTTGGTAGCAAGATTCTCCTTTATGGCCTCGACGGTGTATCTGTCTCCAGGATATCCCGAACCTATATCCACGCCGCTCTCGCGCTCTATTCTCTTCATTTCCTCGTCCCTTATGACCTTGGAAATTATGCTGGCTCCGGAAACCACAGGGTATCTCGCGTCCGCCTTGTGCTCTGATATGACTTTAATTCGCTTTCCTGCACCCGCATTGCCCTTCACACCAACAACCTTAATGAGCTTCTTTGCGAAAAGCCCTATTCGCATCCCAAACCTTTCAGGAATTACATCCGGGGAGTCGAGATACAGTTTGTCCACATCGCAATCAAGTTCATCCAAAAGCTGAGCGAAGCGCATGGCCTCGAGCTGGTTCAGCGACACGCCAGTCTTCATCGCGTTGTTTATCTCTTCGTTGCTTATCTTGTAGACCTTGACCTCCTCAGCGAGGGACTGTATCTCATCAAAAAGAAACGCACGCTTCCTCCTTGTAAGAAGCTTCGAGTCCCGAACGCCTATGTCGGCAAACTTCTTTTCCTTGCCTTTTCCGATGCATACGATGCTGACTATCAGCGGGCCAATCACCGCCCCCCTACCTGCTTCGTCTCCGCCTCCTATGATGATAAAAACACCATTTAGAATACGCAGCTAAGCATTAAATCCTTTTCAAGCGTGCAAAGCAGCTTGCCAGCACTGTTTTTATTCTTTCATTGCCAGTTATGAAAGATTATTTATGCTCCAGCCCCTTAGAACGCTGAAAACAGCAAGAAAACTTCAGTCGGCGATGGAATACCTGATGACCTACGGCTGGGCCATCCTAATAATCGCTGTTGTGCTTGGTGCCTTGTTCCAACTCGGAGTTTTCAACTCATCCTCCTTTTCCCCGAGGGCTCCGCCGGGTGCGTGCCAGGTGTTCAGGCCAAGCGGTCCAGGGACAACGACGAACATCAACCTGATGGGAGTTTGCACTGGGCAGTTGCCGCAATACGTTACAATTTTCAAAGGAAGCTCAGATAGTTATATAGGAAGCATACCCGACGGCTCTTTTCCATCGGGTTCGAATCCGGTTAGTATATTTGCATGGATTAAGAGTACTCAGAACGTTTACGCG
>Ga0163200_1000284_pt1 | contig 23263 bp, 17 predicted proteins | sample PL_2010_200m_FD_113535 | JGI IMG/M metagenome (GOLD analysis project Ga0163200, IMG submission 113535) | Freshwater microbial communities from Powell Lake, British Columbia, Canada to study Microbial Dark Matter (Phase II) - PL_2010_200m | ecosystem: Environmental > Aquatic > Freshwater > Lake ... | reverse complement strand
GTAGCCAACCTTGCCTACATGGCGACAATCCTGTACAATCCTAATAACGTGGCATACGAGGCCGGCACGGCAACCACACCCATGGAGATCGAGGCGGGAAAAGATATGGCCACCATGCTCGGGTTTGACCCGGCAACCTCATGGGGACATATAACCACGGACGGTACTATTGCCAATTATGAGGGGCTATGGATGGCCCGCAACCTCAAATCGTTCCCGCTTGCCGTAAAGAAAGTCAAGCCTGATCTTGTCAAGGGCATGGACGACTGGCAGCTGCTGAACATGCCGGTCAAAAAGGTACTTGACCTGATCGATCGTGTGAAAAATGCAGGGGTATTTGAAGATGTCCGCAATGAATCAGTCCGGGGGACCGGCGTAGGGGAAGGAAAACTCGGGGTTGTCCTCGTCCCCCAGTCCAAGCACTACTCGTGGGTAAAGGCAACCGATGTTCTCGGGATCGGGAACAACAACCGAATCGAAGTCCAGGTGAACGACAACTTCCACATGGACATTAAGATCTTAAAGAAGATCATTGATGACCATGTGTCGAAGAAGATCCCCATCATTGCCCTTGTCGCCGTGGTGGGCACGACCGAGGAGGGTGCAATTGACGAGATAGCAAACATAGTAAAACTCAGGGAGGACTATGAAAAGAAAGGAATCTCGTTCTATTTCCATGTCGATGCGGCATACGGTGGCTATTCCCGGTCCCTATTCCTTGATGAGAACAGTCGGTTCATGGATTATGACCAGCTCAGAAAGCGCCTTATTGCCGACGGCATTTTTGTCAATCCCAAGAACGGGCCGACAAAAGAGATCTATGAATCCTACAAGGCAATTCCCGCGGCGGATTCTATCACAATAGACCCGCATAAAATGGGATATATTCCCTATGCAGCCGGGGGCATCGTCGTAAAAGACCGGCGTATTCTCGACCTTGTCTCATACCTCGCTTCGTATTTCTATGAAAAAGGAGAGGACACACCAACACTCCTCGGGAGTTATATAATGGAGGGTTCGAAAGCCGGCGCGACCGCTGCGGCGGTGTGGGCAAGCCACCGGGTGATCCCGCTCAATATTACCGGCTACGGTCAGATCATCGGGCGAAGCATTGAAGCGGCGCAGATGTTCACCAACCAGTTAAAGACCATAAAAAGCATCAAGGTCGCCGGCAGGGAATTTGTTGTTGAGCCGCTTATGATAAACCCGGACTTTAACATCGTCTGCATGTCGTTCAACGAGAAAGGCAACAAAAATCTCGAAAAAATGAACAAGCTGAACGAGATTATCTTCCAGGAATGTTCGTATGTGGATGGTCCCGTGTATATGGATGACTGGATCACTTCCCAGACCGAACTCAAGTTTGTGGATTACGGGGATGCGCCAAAACCATTTGTCGGGCGCCTCGGTATCCCGGGAAAAGACTGGGACCGCGTGAAATCGGTGCTGGTGCTGCGGCTCTGTATCTTAAACCCGTTCATTTCCCATTATGAAAACTTTGAGACAACCTGGAAGAATTACATAGAAATCCTGAAAGGGAAGATTGAGTCTGCGATAAAGCAGATGAATTGATTCTCCGAGAATAATTCCCGGAATGGAAGTGACCGGGGAACAATTCAATTCCCCGTATCCATTTCCCGGAGTCGGGACTTATGTTGTTGGACAGATGTGGTCGATGCTAAAAGGGGATACTGCTGCGGTCAGACGATTCCAGGCAACGGGTCGGTAATGGGATTCGGACAATGTATGATGACAAGTCCTCATAACAAGAACGCATTTTTAATTATACGCAGCTGAGCTGAATTAACGGGAGTCTGGTATGCCGGAGAAATCTGCCAACGGATTTAAAATCAGCCTTCTGGCATTCATTCTCATCACATCTGCAGCTCTCATCAGTATGCGGACCTTCCCCACAATGGGCGTAGCAGGGTGGCAGGTTATTATTTTCTCAATTCTTGCAATCATTCTGTACCTCATCCCCGCATCCCTTGTATCCGCAGAGCTTGCCACCGGGTGGCCCCAGGAAGGAGGGGTCTATATCTGGGTCAAGGAAGCATTCGGGGAGAAATGGGGATTCACCGCAGTCTGGCTCCAGTGGTTCCAGATGACGATTGGGTTTATCACTATTCTTTCCTTTATTGCGGCCACATTTGCCTATATATTCAACGCCGAGCTCGCCGACAACAAAGTATATGTTTTCGTTGTCATGGTCATCGTCTGGTGGGGAATGACCGTGATCAATTTCCGGGGATTAAAAGCATATACCCGGATAAGTTCGGTAGCGGTTGTCATTGGTACATTGATCCCGGCGGTCGTGATGATTATCGGAGGGATATGGCACATCATGGCAGGTAATCCCGTCTATCTCACCCTGCACCCGACGACAGCCGACCTCATACCGGATTTGTCGAATCTCGCAAACCTCGTCCTCTTAGTGACGTTTGTCTTTTCGTTCATTGGCATAGAGATGACCGCTACGCATGCCCGTGAAATGGACAACGTGAGGAGGAATTATCCCCTCGGGATCATGGTGGTAGCACTCATGATGACATTAATCCATACCGTTGGTGCGCTCATCGTGGCGATGCTTGTCCCGGTTGCGAATCTCAACCTGCTTGGCGGTATCATGCAGACATTCGGGGAAATTTTTAGTAACCCTGCATGTGCATGGCTTGTCCCGGTGTTCGCATTCCTGATTGCCTTTGGTGCGATCGGGCAGGTCTCGACTTGGATCCTCGGGCCTATCCGGGGGCTTTCGGTTGCCGCCCGTGAAGGCACTCTCCCTCCGGTTTTACAGAAAACAAATAAAAATGGAATTCCCGTAAACATGCTGGTCCTCCAGGCAGTATTCATTACCTTCTGGGGGGTAGTCTTTGTAGCTCTCCCTGGCGGGATGAACAGTGCGTTCTGGTTACTTCTGGCACTGACAACCGCGGTCTATATCGTCATGTATTTCCTGATGTATGCCGCAGCTATCCGCCTCCGGTATACGCAGCCTGATGTCCCCCGGGCATTCAAAATACCGGGCGGAAAAACCGGCATCTGGATTGTTTCGGGGTTCGGATTCCTCGCAATGGTCTGCATGTTTATCCTGGCCATAATTCCACCAAGCCAGATCAAGGAGGGCGGTGGGTTTGAGGCATTCATGGTTATTGGAACCCTGGTGGTCGTTGCAATTCCTTTGGTCATTTATGCATTCAGGAAACCGGAATGGAAAATCCGAGAAAAAATCATAAACTGCTACTCCGGTACTGGAGAAGAACAAGGTGAGCAATGAAACTTTTTTCGCAGATCGATGAGATCCCCCAAAGAAAAACGCTCGTTATCTCAACCCTCCAGTGGTTCATCATCCTGATGCCTTCAGCCCTGATATACGGGATGATCGTTGCGCCTATGCTGTATACGGAACCGGCACTCCAGATGCAGGTCATCCAGGCGATATTTGTCGTGAGCGGCATCTTCCAGATCCTCCAGGTGTTCATCGGGCACCGCCTGCCAATCGGCGTGGGTCCGACAGCAATTATAATCATTGGGGTAGGTGCCGGACTTGCATACACTACAAATGCGATCTTCACCTCGATGATCATCTGTGGTCTTGCCATCTGCGGGCTTGCGGTCATAAAGGCTCACCACTTCTTAAAAAAACTCTTCACCTTCAACATCATCGTGACCGTGCTCCTGATGGGATGTTTTGCTGTCACCCCGATGATCATCAACCTCATCATCCCCAATTCGCCGGTGGCAAACCCGACCGATTACCTGATCTTTGCCATCCTCTACACGCTCTTTATCATCGGTCTCGCCGGTTTACTCAAAGGGATGGTAAAGCAGCTCCTGCTGCCGATTGCCATGGTCCTTGGTGTGGTCTTATACGCCATGGTATTTCCCTTCAGCGCTCCTGTCATCAACAGCGCTCCATTCGGGCTGTTTACCGGGATCATCCCGACCGGTCTCGATTTCAGCCTCCCGCTCCTTGTTGCGTTCCTGTTCTGTTACTTCACGGTTCTTGTCATCGATTTTTCCGCGGTCGAATCCATTGAACTTTCGCTCAAGCCCGAGGGTATGGACAGCCGGTTCCGTTGCGGGATGGCAGTGACGGGACTCTCCAGCGTCGTCGCCGGATTTGTCGGGACCATCGGCTGTGCAAACTCCAATTTCTCGATGAACGTCGTGCTCGCGAGCCGACAGGGCTCCCGGTATCCGCTGGCATGCGCAGGCATTCTCTTTGTGATCATCGGGTGCTCCCCTCTCATCGTCTCCACCCTGATGGCAATCCCTCCTGTTGTGATCGCGTGCCTCTTCATCTATCTATTAGGGGGTATGTTTGCAGCAACGCTCGGCCTCGCAAAGGAGCGAAGTGGGGGTATCGGGTATAACTCCGGGCTTGTCATTGGCATTGCCCTTATCTTTGCCACCCTCATTGCATTCCTTCCGATCACCACAAAGACCCTGATGAGTACCCGGATCGAGCCGGTCCTTGCAAATTCATTTATCGTGGGCATCTTTTCCGCTCTTGTGATCGAACATGTCTTCTTCCGGGGACAGGCAGAGAAGGAGATACGGCTTGAGGAAGAAGAGGAGCAACAAGAGAAAGGCACGGGGTGAACACCGGGCAGATTCCCGGTGGCTCCGCTCCTTGCACCTCCTGTGAACTGATCATATCCCAGTAATCCCACGTCCACCGACGTGGGGTGCATCCGCTGCTCTTCCTGCCATTCCCTGCACCCGGTGATGGTCAGATCGGGGGATGTTTTTTCGTGGATTTGGCAGGAGACCCGGAGTGCCAGTGCAAGCACATTTAATCATATAAAGATCCAATCCTCCGGTATGAAGCGGCTCTACCGGTCAAAGACCGAGCGTATCCTTGGCGGGGTGTGCGGCGGCATTGGCGTGCACCTCGATGTAGACCCGATCATCATCCGGCTTATCTGGGTAGTGGTGACCCTCATCTCACTCGGGATCGGGATTATCGCATACTTAGTCTGTTGGCTTCTCATCCCGGAAGCAATAGAGGCTGATCCTGTTTTGGTTCACGAATAAGTGCAGATACTATTGCGCGGGGTCAGAAGTTATTTTTCGGTGAACACACGATGCGGATCCTGTTTGTGGTATGCGGGGAAGGGCTCGGGCATGCGTCCCGCTGCGTTCACCTCGGGCATTACCTGCAGCAGCACGGTCATCAGGTTCACTTCGTCGCCTACGGGAAGTCCTACGATTTTATCCATGAACACGGGTGTGCCAACCTGCACCGCGGGCAGCGGGAAGTCTGCCTTGAAGGGGAGAACGGATTTTTCTCCTTGAAAAAGACGCTCTCGTGCTCGAAATGGATCGCATTTGATCTGTTTAAATCCGCATTGCGCATCCGGCGCCTGATCCTCACACTGCGTATTGACTGTGTTGTCTGCGACACCATGTATGGCGGGGTGATTGCTGCACGGTTCCGGAGGGTTCCTGTCGTCTTTATCACAAACCAGAACCATTTTTCCGGGCAGAGCGGGACAATGAATCCTGTCTGGCAGATCCTCAATTTTCTCATAAGGAGTTACCTGCGGTTGGCAAAACGGGTGATCATACCTGATTATCCACCTCCCGACACCGTGAGCGAATACAATCTTGTCGTCCCGAAATGGGAGGAGCGGCGCTACCATTTTACCGGGCCGTTTTTAGAGGTCGATCCGTCCAAGTATACCTATTCCCGGACTTCTGTCTTTACGAGTTTTGGCGGGGAGCCCTACAAGCTGCCCTTATACCAGTTGCTGCGGACGATCGCTGACCAGCGAAAGGATCTCTTCTTCGATGTTTTCTATACCGGACCGATACTCCCTGAATCATCAGATAATTTTGCCTCCCACGGGTATGTCCCGAACCTCTACGAGCACCTGGCAGCAGCAAAGATTGCAATCGTTCACGGGGGACTCACTACCCTGCACGAGACACTCCTCTTTGAGAAGCCGGTGCTCATTATCATGGACCCGAACCATCCCGAACAGCAGAATAATGCAAAGAAGATTGTTGATATGGGTGCAGGTACTGCCGTAGACGGGCGGGGTATTACGCGGGAGATCCTGGAGAGAAAGATTGCCGAGACGCTTATCCTTACCCCCAAATCCTTCCGTAGCGATCATGATTCCGTGAACGGGAGAGAAAATGCCGCCAGAATTATTCTCGCGGTTGCACAAAGGCAGGTTTAATACCCAACATTCTCCTATCAATTTGCGGTGATATGCCGTGGGTTCAATTGCTGATATACAGACCATTAAGGTTGGGGATGAACTTCATGTCTGCCCGCAATGCGGGTACGACCACGGGTTCCACACATCGTTTGCCCGCAAGCATTCCGGGAACGATATGCCTGAATCCTCCGCCCGCACCCTGGACCAGGTAATCCTCATCTGTCCGGAGTGTGGCGCCCGGTATGATGTGGGCTGGACGTGTACGTTGAAATCAACAGTGGAATAAAATCAGACAGAAAAATTATAACTGTCCCGGATCTCTGGCGTGAACCTTTCGGTTGCATATAACGGGATGTATCGGCATGTACCTGTTTGGAATTCAATAAAGGCTCCCGTATGAACATCTCCCCGAACACACTCCCTGCCAATTCAGTCATGGTCGTTCACGGCCCGGAGATTTTTGACTCCGGTGAAGTTGCATGGCTGCTTGCGACCCTCAGACCCGCCCGCACTGTCGTTGCCGGTGTGATGGCACGGACAGCGGCAGAGGAGTCACAGCTGCCAGTGGAGTTCTCCGGCAAACCGCCGGGTGACGTAATCCGTGCAACCCCCGGTGCTGTGTTCCTTGCCAACCGTGGGAAAACTGCCGAATCAGGACGGATATTTGGGGAGATCGTCGCGTCACGGCTCGGCAATCGCGGGCTTGTCCATGTCGAGTGCGCGACGAGGACGATCTTCTGCTGGAACGGGGGCGACACGGCTCTCGCAGCTACCCTTTCGCGGCTCACCGGGTATGGTAAGGAGGAAGTGACAACTAACAGTTCCCCACTCCTGGCAATAAGGGAGATCCGGGGCTGTATCCCCGGGGAAGCGGTGTATGTCAATGGCATTATCATCGGCAGGGCAACCGCAGAAACAGTCATGATCCGTTGGAACGGGGGTGCAATCGAACCCGTCGCCGGGCTCCTGCCAAAACCGCATGGCATCGAGAAACTCTCCCGGGCGGGGCAGCAGCTCGATCTTGCAACCGCATGGTGCAAGAGCGGTACGATCCGTGCAGCGGTGCCAAAAGCGAGCGGGTGCGCCCCGGAAGAGGGGAGAGTTCTCGTTATCGACCATTGCGGGCACGAGCTCTACGCCCGTCTGCCCGATGACTGCTGTGGGGTGCTTGCGATTGGTGATGATACAACGATGGTCTGCGGGCACATCTGCCTGCACCGCGGCATTCCGGTGCTGGGCATCGTGGACGGCGACCAGGACGTGATCGTGCCATCAGCTTTTGCCCGTGGCTCGGTTATTGTCGAGGCGATTGGTGAACGGGACGATGACATCGGTGCGGAAGTTGTCGGGCGTGCACAAACACATATGGTGCGGTGGACGGAGTGGGTGGACGAGATCCTCGCTTACCTCCAGGGGCGGGTAAAAATCATCCTGGACATGCGGGAAACCCGGGACGGTGACGATGCAGTGCGCCCGGTGTAAAGGGAAGGGATTGTGCGGACTGCCCCGTTGCCCGATCGTGAGCCGGTTCCAGGCACAGGTCCCGTTAAAACCGGCGAGCAGTTACCAAGGAAGTTCCCCCTCGGTGTTCATCGGGAGCTATGGGTATCCCGCTGTCAACGGGGGACCGCTCCTTATAAACGATAACGACCATCCACCAGACTGGCTCTCCCAAAACCTCGGGATTGAGGATATCGTCGGCATCCGCGCCCGGACAATCCGCGGGAGTGGAACAGTCCACCGGTTCACCGATAACCTGCAGGAGATCGCCCTCTCTTCCCGCCCCCTTGATGTGGATGTCGCGTTCGAAAAACCCGTTTCCTTTGCGATGACCTTTGATGGGACGGTGGCACCGGTGGGACTTTCCGGCACCGTGCGGGAAATGGACGTGATCGGCAGCGCGAGCGTAGACCGGGTCATCGATAAAGTCACGTCGGACGTGGATGTCCGTGCCACTGACGCCTGCGTGCAGCTCAGCCGTGCAGAGATCGATGTCTACCGGATCACAAAACTCATGACTGCCGGACTGTTGGGCAAACGACGGCATTTCGTCCCCACCCGGTGGGCGATCACGGCAGTTGACGATACTCTCTCCACCTCGCTAAAAAAGGAAATTGCCCGGTACCCGCCCCTTGACGAGTACCGGGTCTTTTCCGGTGAGATCTACGGGAACCGGATTACTTGTATCCTCGTGCCTGGCGACTGGCGGTACGAGATGATCGAGATATGGGGGAAAAATACGCTCTTGGCAGGAGAAGACGAGGTGATCGTGCAGGACCGGGAAGGGATGAAAAAGACTGGGTATTCCCCAATTTCCGGAGCATATTATTCTGCCCGTCTTGCCGTCTGCGAATACCTTAAAAGTATCCGGCGCAATGCCCGGGTGATCGTCGTACGCCACATCACGAGCGAGTACTGGGCGCCGCTGGGGACATGGGTGATCCGGGAGGCAACGCGAAAAGCGATGGCGACACCTCCGGTTGCCTGCGAAACACTCGATGCGGCGGTACAGCAGGCATCTTTTTGGTTCGGGTTTTCCTACTGGCAGCAGCATAGCACCCTGATCCCGGAGATGCGGACGCAGCGGACGCTGTTTTAAGCCTTGTATGCCTGGGCGGTATTTGCCTGCCGCTGGTACCGGTCCCGGATACTGTCGAGCGTTTCGATCTCGGGGATATCCTTGTCATCCCGTATCCGCATAAAGCGCGGGAACCGGAGGGCGAACCCCCCCTCATACGTCGGGCTCACTTGAATCTCCGCGTACCCCACTTCAAACACCAGTTCGGGTTCGAACCGGACCTCCTTGCCTGATGTGGATGTCACGCGGTCTTTTAACAGGTCGTAAACCTCCGCGAGCTGGTCATCCGAGAAACCGGTGGCTACACGGGAGAGCGGGACCAGTTTCCCGTTGTCCTGGCAGGCGACTAAAAATGAACCGAAGACATGCGCCCGTTTGCCCTCGCCCCATTCAGCGCCGATCACCGCAAGGTCAAGGGTGTCCACCTCCGGTTTGATCTTGATCCAGTTCTTGCCCCGCTGCCCGGGCGTGTAGGGCGATGTGAGTACTTTTAACATAATCCCTTCGTGCCCGGCACCGAGTGCGTCGTTGTAGGTCTTCTCTATGACCGAGGGATCGCCGTTCACTACCTGCGGGGCGACATACTGGCGTACGACGCTTTCGAGCCGTTTTCTCCGTTCGGTGAAAGGCAGGTCAATGAGCGTTTCGCCGTCAAGGTAGAGGATATCAAATACATTCGGAATGAGTTCTATTGCTTCCTGTGCCTCCACTACATCATGCCTGCGCCGGAACCTGCGGAGCACTGACTGGAACGGCATCGGTTTTCCTCCCTTGATCGCGATCACTTCCCCATCAAGGATCACATCATGATCGGTTGCCCCCAGAAGCTGTGCGATCACGTCGGGAAGCGCCCCGCTCACATCCTCCAGCCTGCGGGAATACATCCGGCCCCAGTTACCCTTTTTGTGGAACTGGAACCGGGAACCGTCATACTTGAACTCCGCTGCAACCGCTCCATGCTCCTCAGCCATACCGGCTATAGTGCCCTGCTGGGCAAGCATCATCCGCACCGGGTGGAAGAGCGTGATCCGGACGTCTGCGAGTGCAGTGGGACCGGACTTGGCAAGACGGGCAACTTCGCCGGTATCGTTCAAGGCCTGAATCGCGTGCTCGACAAGTGCAGGATCGACAGAAAATGCTTTTGCGATCGCTTCCCTCACACTTCCTTCCCCGACACCGATCCGCAATTCTTCGAGCATGATCCGGGCGAGGTATCGCCCTTCCAGCGGATGGGCGTTTGCAAGCAGCCGTCGTGCAGCAAGCAACTTCTCTCGCTGGGACTTTTTGCCTTCCTGCGCCGAGATACTGACGAGTTCCCGGTAGACATAGACCATGTCCAGTTCCTCGTGAAAGAACGTAGTCTGCGATTTGACCGCGAGGAGTTCTTCCACCGCACGCCCGACATCTCCGGTGCGGTTGATCTTCTCGATCACGTCCTCCTTTTTCACCCCGGCGACATATCCCACCGCTTCGTACAGGAGGTTTGGACCGATACCGAGTTTCTGCGAACTCCAGTCAGGAAAGATCCGCCCCATGATGAACCGGACAAAGACCGGGAGCTCTTCGGGAGAGAGTGAAGGGAGGACGCGACTGATGACGTCGATCATCTCAAGGCGCCCGGAAATTCCTTCTATCTGTTCACAACAGAGGGAGAAGTCTTTAAACAGCATGGCGTTTTCTGCTTTTGATTTTGGTGACGTGATGGATTAACGTTGTGATATTTCGCTCTCTTGCGACGAAACCGGTGTGCCGGAAACAGGATTTTAAAAATCGTGGGGGTGATGCATTTTCACTCCCATTACCCTCCACTCACAGCACAATCTGCTGGGGGCACTTCGGGCTTGTCCCGTCCTGTGTAGCGATAATGAGGGTCTTCTCTCCGTAATACAACCCAAGACCTTCGCGTGCGCTCACCCTCGCCCGCTCTATGGTGTTGTTGATCTCGCTTAAGTGGGCGAGGATGATCTGCGGGACATCGGCACCCAGCGCCCGGAGACTGTCGGAAGCCGCAGCATTCGAGAGATGTCCTTTACTTGAGCGGATCCTCCGTTTGAGCGATTCGGGATACGGGCCGTTCGCGAGCATCTCCGGGCAATGGTTGCTTTCAAGGACGAGCCCATCGCAGTGCCGGAGCAAGGCGAGCATGTGCGAAGTGATGATACCAGTATCAGTGCAGTATCCGAACCGTGCCCCGTTCTCCTTTATTACAAACCCGCAGGGCTCCGCCGCGTCATGAGAGGTGGCGAAGGGTTCTATAAGAAAATCCCCGATTGAGAACTGTTCGTGGTGCCGGCAGACCCGGATATCGATGGGTTTATCGGATGTGCGGCGGTGGTTCAGGAAATCGTGAAGTGTCCCCGCCGTCGCATACACCGGGATTTCCAGCCGGCGGGCAAGGACATCCAGACCCCGGATATGATCGCCATGTTCGTGAGTGACGATAACTGCCCCGATCGCTTCCGGGGGGCACTCGGTGCAGGACAGGCGGTGCAGCAGTTCCTTTGTGCTCAGCCCTGCATCGATCAAAATGGCTCCGCTTTCCCCCTCGATTACCGTGCAGTTCCCTTTACTCCCGCTCGCGAGGATTGTGCAGCGCATTCCGGTACTACGTGGGATTTAATTCTATTAACCCACTCTTATTCTGCCGGCATGGGTTCTCATATGATTCACTGGAGATCTGTTTCTATGATATCCCAGTTCGTTAGTTTACTCACATCGATATTGAGATATGATGCCAAATAATCTCGGGATACTACAACTAATGGTGCTGTTGCTCTGACCGGACTTAATGGAAATGAAATTGTCGGAACACTTCACTGTTGAGGGTTTACACATCCCGCAGATGCAACAGAACCCATTTCCATTCTTTATTTTGAAAAGTTATTCGAGGGAACAAAAACGGCACTCGTTTTCCGCACAGGTGAGAAGCGAAGGGTAGTATTTATTGACATACTCTTTGACCATCCGGCGGGCTGAAAATAATGCACTGTTACTTTTTATGGTTTCTTTCATCATCTTTACCCAGCCGTGGGGTATTCCGTCAATGGAAGCAGAATAGTACAGTGGCACTACTTCTTTTTCAAGCAGGGCATAGAGAGCTTCAGCGTCAGATGCATCCCGTGCTACCGGAGAAGTCTCACCGCCAAAAGCCCATCCATTACTGCCATTATATCCTTCAATCCACCACCCATCAAGAATACTCAGGTTGAGTACCCCGTTTAATGACGCCTTCATACCACTTGTCCCGCAGGCTTCCATGGGGGGAATAGGATTGTTGAGCCAGACGTCCACTCCGTGAACCAGGTACTGTGCTGTCTGTTCACCGTAATCTTCGACGAACCCGATCCTGCCACCGAATTCCGGCTGCTGGGCATATTCATAAATCCGTTTCAGAATCAGTTTCCCCTCATTATCGGCAGGATGCGCTTTTCCGGCAAAGATAATCTGCACCGGATGCCAGGGATTATTCAGGATCCGCATGAGACGGGCGGGATCAAAAAAAATGAGATCTGCCCGTTTGTAGGCAGAAAAACGGCGGGCAAACCCGATGGTGAGAACAGAGGGGTTGAGCATCAGACCATCTGCGACAAGGTTGCTGGGTTCTTTTAAGTGGGTCTCCCAGTTGACTCGCTTTCTTTCCCGGATCCTGTTGAAAAGTTTTTGTTTCAGCCATGTATGGGCTTCCCAGATTTCTTTATCCGGGATCTCATCAATCATCTGCCAGATCTCCGGGTTGTCATGGTTGATCTGCCAGTGGGGATCTGCGGAATCAAAATATTTTGAATAGAGGTCTTCCATCCGGGGATTCAGCCATGTCGGAACGTGGACCCCATTCGTTATATGGTCAATGGGGATCTCCTGTTCCGAAAGATCCGGCCACATACAACTCCACATCCCGCGGGCAATCATGCCATGTTTCTTTGATACACCGTTATGGTATCCAGTTGTCCGGAGGGCAAACGCGGTCATGTTGAACCCGGTTCGCGAGTCACAGGGATGATGCCCAAGTTGGAAAAAGGTGTCCTGGTCGATGCCAAGCTGCTGATAATAATTGGAGAAATATTTGCTCATGAGATCAAAGGGGAAGATATCATTCCCGGCAGGAACCGGGGTATGGGTAGTAAAGACAGAAGTCCCTTTTACCTGAACAAGTGCATCCTTAAAAGTCATCCCTTTTTCCACTCGTTCCCTAATCCGCTCCAACTGGGCAAACGCCGGATGCCCTTCATTGAGGTGCAGGGCTGAAAATTCTATTCCCAGATCATTGAGTGCTTTTCGTCCCCCGATACCGAGGACTATTTCCTGTCGCAGACGTTGTTCAGTCTGCTCTGTATACAGGCGATGGGAGATGGTCCTGTTTTCAGGATTGTTTTGAGTAATATCAGTATCAAGCAGATAGAGAGGCACCTTGCCTATATTCACCTTCCACACGGCAACATAAATGGGGGGTTCAATGAAGGGGACCTGAATCACCATCTGCTCTCCAGAAGAATTCAGAACCCTTATAATGGGTGCTGCATCGCGATCTGGCACTTCAGTGATATTGTCCTGCCAGCCATCGGGACGAATATGCTGGTGGAGGTATCCTTCTGAGTACATGAACCCCACTGCCACCAGCGGAACTCCCAGATCGCTGCATTCCTTTAAGTGGTCCCCGGCGAGGAAACCAAGACCGCCTGCATAAAAGGGAAGTGAGTGGTGGAGACCGTACTCCGCAGAAAAATATGCAATGGTAAGGGATTTGCGTTTTGGGTAATGTTCCGAAAACCAGCCATTCCGGTTAGTCAAATACTGGGAAAAACGGTTCATAATAATATCATAACGACGGAGGTATTCCGGATTTAAAAGAAGACTGTCAAGAAATTCAGGAGGAATCTCCTTGAGCATTTTAACAGGATTATGGACACTTTTTTTCCATGCCTGTTGGTTGATCTGCTTAAAGAGTACCCGTGCCTCCGGGTGCCAGCTCCACCAGAGATTGTATGCCAGATCGACGAGACCAGATAGCCGTTCCGGAATATGGGGGAATTTCTCCGCCAGCCGGTCATTATGGTCGACCATGTGTGTATCTTCCTGATTTTAATGTGGGTAATCGCACGATTAATACTATTGGGAGAACACATGAAGAGGAACAGCGAAGATCGCAAAATAACATTCTAATCTTCTGAAGTCCTATCTGCCGTGCGGAAAGGTGATGTTTTTGTGAACACCGGCGTTTGGGAAACATTGTATCAATCCCTGCAGGAACCGCAGCTGGATCCGGTACTTACCGGGTTTAATGTCAACCTCGACCGGGTTATTCCGGTGACTCCCGATATGCTGAGATCCTTCGAGCACCACACTGTTCCGGGATTCGATGCCCTTCTCGACCGGTTGAAACATTCAATGCGTTACTGTTCAGCCGATGAGGTGTTCATCAGCGAACCCTCAGAGTACCATCAACTTACCGACTCTTTTTCCCCATCAGGGACTCTCGCAATTGGGGGGCAGGCAGGAATAGCGGCAGTTCACCTGTGCAGACTTGGTATCCCGCACGTGACCTGTGCTGTACCCGGTGCCGGTCCAAAGACCTGTGCTATTCTGCAGAATGCTGGTGCCACCCCCCTGACGTTTGATCCACGAGCGAACGATCGTCCTGATATCATCCACCTGATTTTCGAATATTCCCCGAGGCTTGTACCGCTGGCTGACCATGTTGTCCCGCGGAACAACCGGTTCATCGTGTCTCCTGTCCATGATTCATCCACGGTAATCATTCCTGATGATTCAGTGAATGCATTTCTGGAACAGATTAGTGACTGCCGGCGTGCATTTCTCTCTGGCTACCAGTACCTGCGCACGGAACAGGAATTTGTGACCGCAGCACGGCAGATCCGGATGATCCGCAGTGTCCATCCCCTCATGCGGACGCATGTAGAATGCGTTTCTGGTGCAGACCGGCATGTGATGGCGATGATGCTCCGTCATATCATCCCGAATACTGACAGCATCGGGCTCAATGAACGGGAACTGGGGTTGTTCATGCATGCGTTGCGGGCATCGGATCCGACGTCCGCGGTTACACTGCCATCTTCTCCTGTTGTCTGTGTGCGTGATGCAATCGCCCTTGCAGATGCAACAGGTGTGCCCCGGATTCATCTCCATACTTTCGGGTATTATATTCTTATCCTGAAATCCGAAACAAAAAACCCGGAAGTATCCCGGAATGCCCTTCTCCTTGCTGCCCGGGTGGCTGCTGATACAGCGGGATCGGGAGATCAGATCCTGTCACGAGAGGGTCTTTTGGCATATGCTGCTGTCCGGGAGGTGTTTGGTCCGGATGAGACAACGGGCATCTTTGAAGTTGGCAACCGGGTGGTGATCATCGTTCCCACATACATTTCACAAAATATAAATAAGACAACCGGGCTCGGGGACATTCTTTCTTCAACTGCATTTATTGCAGACCGGTTCTGATTACAATTCGCGTGATTTTTTGATATTTTTCAAATTTAAGAGCCTACTGGTCTCAAAATAAAATCACAATCCGTTTAAAATATTAAATTCCTTTTTTCTTCTTTATATATTTCAATACAAGATTAAGGCGGTCAAGAGGAAAACTTTAAATCTTTTCTCTGGCATCTTCACTATGACTGAGGAACAGGATACTATTCGCACAGGATCACGGTGCTGATCAGCCCTCTCTTTTTTTATCCTGATACCAGTTTCATATCGGAGCAGAGGGCATCAAACGGTTCCAGGTTTCTGGCGGAGGTTCTCTGGGGTCGGTTTTCATAAGGGGATTGAAGAAAGATATGCAAGCACTATCGATCGGATTCGAGGTACACCAGCCGTACCGGTTGAACAGGCACTTTGCGCCGGATCCAAAGGTAAAGAAAAAAGATCTGTTAAACCTGTATTTTGACGATATCAACCGCGATCTCCTGCTCCGTATCGCGGAAAAATGCTACATTCCGGCAACAACAATGATCCTGGAAATGATGGACGCGGGTTTCTCCTGTGCGTTCTCATTTTCCGGTACCCTTATCGAACAGGTTGAAAAGTGGAGCCCCGATTCCCTTGCCCTGTTCGAGCAGGTTGCCAAACACCGGAATGCAGAGATCCTCGCCCAGACATACTACCATAGCATTGCCAGCTGCCTGCACGACAAAACCGAATTTACCGAACAGGTCCGAATGCATGCCGATCTGATGCATGACGTGTTCCATGCAGACCCTCGCGTCTTTGAAAACACAGAATTTACGTTCAATAACGAGATCGCAACAATTATCAGGGATATGGGATTTGCCGGGATTTTTACCGAGGGTGTAGACCGCATCCTTGGATGGCGGAGTCCGAATTACCTGTACACCTGCAGGGACATGCCTGTACTTCTCCGGAACACCCAGTTGTCAGATGACATTGCATTCCGGTTTACCAACCGTTCATGGGACATGTATCCCCTCACTGCCGATACGTATGCAAAATGGGTGGTGCAATCTCCCGGGGATGTCGTGAATGTCTTTATGGATTACGAATCCTTTGGAGAGCACTTGTGGCCGGAGACCGGTATCTTCGAATTTTTGCGGCATCTTCCTGACAAACTTTCAGCACAGGATGTATCTACAATCCTGCCGTCAAAAGTACTTGCGGATTATTCACCGGTTGGGTCTATTGACGTAACCGAGACTATTTCCTGGGCTGACATCGAAAAAGATACATCCGCCTGGATGGGGAACGACCGGCAGCAGGCGGCATTCCGGGCCCTCGAATCTGCCTCTGTCTATGCGAAGGATAAGCGTATCTGGAGGTACCTCCAGACAAGCGATCATTTCTACTACATGGCGTCCAAGCACGGTTCCTGTGGCGAAGTGCATTCGTATTTCTGTTATCTCGAAAGCGATGATGCGTTTAAGACATACATGAGAATTCTTGCCGACTATGAGGAACGCAACATCCGCAGTATGAAGAACCGTAAGGCAGCAAAGACACTGCGGACACTGTCCCCGGAAAACGCGTTCCATTTCGCCTCCCCTGCCGGTCATATCGGCTATACCGCGTACAACCTGGACCAGTTCTGCAAGCTTCTGCATATCGTGCCCAAAGACTCTATCCAGCACCACCTGGAGCGGGGAGATTTTACGTCTTGGATTACGGATGTCCTTGGTGATGCCGGGCTTGCTGAAAGCATCAAAACGTGCACAGAGCGACAGGAGCTTACCAATCTTGTTTGTGAATGGAGGAAACAACTGTGGAATCACTTAAAATAGCCATTTTCTGCTGGGAATCACTCTATGCCGAGCGTGTTGGCGGACTTGCCCGTGCGGCGACCCATCTCGCTGAGACGCTGGCGATGTCTCACGAGGTGCACTACTTCACCCGTGGCGGGAAGCAGGATGAGACGATCAAAGGAGTTTCCTACCATTACTGCCAGCCCAACGGCAACAACATTGTGGAATATTGCGATTCTATGAGTCGGGGGATGGTCGAGAATTTCCACAGGTTTGACAAAAACCGGAAATTTGATTTCCTCCATTTTAATGACTGGCATGCAGTCCAGGCACTCCATACCCTGCAGGACCGGAACACCATTCTTACCTATCATTCGACAGAATACGGGAGGAACGGGAACCAGTTCGGTGACTGGTGGGAGTATAAGGAGATCTCAGGAAAGGAGTGGTATGGCGGACTGATTGCAAAGCGGGTGACGGCTGTTTCTGCAACGCTCAAGAACGAGGTCATGCAACTCTACAATGTGCCCGACTGGAAATGCGACGTGGTTCCCAATGGCGTGGTGCCCCGCGAGTTCCGCGCGGAGATCGATGCAGGCAAAGTGAAGCAGGCATACGGCATCCACCCGTTCGCCCCGCTCATCCTCTTCATCGGCAGGCTTGTCTACCAGAAAGGTCCTGACCTGCTGATCGAAGCAGTGAGAAAAGTGTGCCAGCACCACTGGGATGCCCGGGTAATCGTTGCAGGAGATGGGGATATGCGTCAGTTTCTGGCGGAGCGGGCAAAGGATCTTCCCGTTAATTTTGTTGGCTACATCCCGGACTCGGAGTACGTCCGTCTCCTGAACGCCTGCGATCTCGTGGTCATCCCCAGCAGGAACGAGCCGTTCGGTCTCGTGCTTTTTAGAGGCGTGGAGTGCAGAGAAAGGTGTCGTTGCGTCCAATGTCGGGGGGCTTTCTGAAAACATCGATGCCTTCGTGGACGGTGTGAAGGTAGAACCCGACCCGGACTCGCTAGCATGGGGAATTGACAGCGTAATGGATGACCCGGAAAATACGATAGCTCTGGGAAAACGGGGCAGGAAAAAAGTTGATCGTATGTTCCTATGGGGTCCGATTGGGAGGAAGATAACAGAAACCTATTCCCGTGTGGTCGCATGAAAATCGCCTGTTTTGTCGATGAATTTCCTCCTTTTTTCCGGGGGGGTCTGGGGACATATGCCACCGAGATTTCCCGCCAGTTAATCCGTAAAGGACATTTTTTGTCAGTTTTTTCACGAAATATGGGCAATGACCCCACATCGGATACATGGTCGGGTGTCGACGTTCACCGCCCACGCCTTATGAAATTTTCCGACATCTTCTCCATTGTTAACCCGGACGAAGTGAAGACATGGGATGGTAACGGGCAGGAATTTTTCGCTGAAACCATCCTGTACAAATCTGCTCTCTGCATCAAAATTAGTAAATGACCTGGTCCTGAAGGATAAAGAGCGCTACGACATGCTTGTTTCCCATGACTGGCTCGCTGCGCTTGCTGGCATCATTGCCCGGCGAAATCTCGGTGCACCGTTCGTCTTTCACTTCCATTCAACTGAACAGGGAAGAAATCCAGCCGGGTCGCCGACCATTAAAGATATTGAACTCCTGTCCGCCACGGTTGCAGACCGTATTGTAACGGTCAGCTATGCCATGCGGGATGAACTGGTGAGCCTGGGATATCCCGGGCAGAAGATACGGGTGATCCACAATGGTGTTGACGAGAAGAAATATGATGCCACCCGGTTTTCGGCACGGCAGATAGAAGCATTCCGCGAAAAGATCGGCGTCGGATCATCTCCCATGATCTTCTTTATCGGCAGGCTCACTCGGGTTAAAGGAATCGACTCGCTCGTGTGGGCAATGCCCCGGATCATACAAGAGATCCCGGATGCAAAACTGGTCATTTTAGGTAAAGGAGAGATGGACCAGATGCTCACCGGGTTGGTTCGCGATCTCCACCTGGTGGAGAACGTGATCCTGCATTTTAAGATGGTTGACGAGGCGGAGCGGCTCATGTACTATGCAGCCTGCGATATTGCTGTTTTCCCCTCGAAATACGAACCGTTCGGGATTGTCTGCACCGAGGCGCAATCAATGGGGAAACCAGTTGTCGTAGGTGCAACCGGTACATCCGGTTTCCGGGAGCAGGTGATCCCAACCGGAAACGAGATCTCCGGGTTCCATATCAACCCATATGATCCAATGGATATCGCGAAATATGTTGTAAAGATCCTTAAAGATCCTGACCTTGCCGCCACCATGGGCAAGAACGGCAGGAGCCGGGTACTCAGGAACTTCACGTGGGACATAGCCTCAGAAAAGACCATCGGGGTATACCAGGAACTCTTTGACGGCAGGAAATAAAGTGGGAGAGAGGTACCGATGGCATTCCATTACGGTCGGGAGGTCCAGGAACCGGTTGCCGCACGCAGGCTTGAATTTCTGATGACCGCGGGTCATGCCTATTCTTCATCAACTGTAGGAGGGAACACCAGGAAATACCACGGACTTTTCGTAAACAACGGGCGCCTCGGTCTTGCCGGACTTGATGAGATTGTGAACGGCAGGCGCATATCCGTCCAACAGTATGAAGGCTCCTCGGACGACGCAGGGTTGCGGTACCTCTTTGCATTCTCTGCATACCCTCCCCGCTGGGTCTACAGGGTGGGTGATGTCGTTATCCAAAAGACCATACGGTTCACGGGCGATCTCACGGTCACCTATGATGTCACGGGTGATGCGGATCTCCTGATCCGTCCTCTTATCACTGACCGTCCGGTGAATGAGGTTGCCCGGGCGCCTCACCCCCAGTGTGTAAGCGAAAGTAACGGTATACGATGGGGGGACCTCTTCTTTGAAAGCGATCTCCCGTTTGATCCTGATCCGGTTACGTACTGGAATGTCTGGTATGAACAGGAGTTCGCGCGAGGGTACGAGCCGGTTGAGGACCTCCATTCACCGGGATTTTTCCATGGTCACGTGAATGACAGCACTGTCACTTTCCGATGTACACTTGACGGTCAAACCCCGGAGAACAAGAATCATAAAAATGGTCAAGAGACTTTAGAGTCACACGCATACAGCGGCGTGAAAACGGCGAATCCCGTTTTTATAGACAAATTTCCCCAATCCCATATCAAGTGGCTGGAGTGGGCATCCGATGCGTTCTGTCACGGGGACGAGATCTTTGCCGGCTACCACTGGTTCTGCGAATCATGGGGGAGAGACTCTGCAATCAGCATCAGCGGGCTGTTAATTGAACGGAACCAGAAAATTGCTGCACAGGCAGTACTGCAATGCCTCGCATCCGGGATGAGAGATGGCATAATCCCGAACAGGTCTCCGGATAATTATCATACAAGTGATGCTTCGCTCTGGTTCATCCACGCCCTTATGCGGTACCGGCGCCGCTGGGGGGATGACCTCCTTATGGAGCACATGAAGCCGGTAATCAGTGATATTCTGAATACCTACCCGTTTTCACCTGTCGCTTCGATTGACAATAGTCTTATCACCGTTGTGCCGAAGAGCACCTGGATGGACACGGAGTTTACCCCCCGCGAAGGAAAGCCGGTGGAGATCAATGCATTATGGGTCAGTGCACTGGCAGAATCTGAGGCTATGGGAATCCCGACGCCAGTACCTTGTGATTCTGCACGGGAAGCATTCAGCATGTTCTGGAACGAAGACCAGCAATGTCTTTTTGACCGCATCGACCCGGCTGATCCTGCCATCCGCCCGAATCAGGTAATCGCTATCGCGCTTGGTCTTGTTGATCAGGACCAGGCAACCCAAGCACTCAACATCATCAATAAAAACCTCCTGACCCCCTACGGGCTGCGTACTCTTTCGCCGCTCAATCCTCACTACCTTGGGCATTATTCCGGAGATCGCAGTTATCATAACGGGTGTGTCTGGCCCTGGCTGACAGGCTGGTACGTCGATGCACTCATACGAAACGGCGTCCGCCGGGATATGATCAAGCCATTGCTTACGCCAATCCTCTGCCACATCCGGGAAGCCGGTATAGGATACATATCCGAAATCTTCGACGGCGACCCGCCACATTCCCCCAAGGGGTGCATCGCCCAGGCTTGGAGCGTTGCAGAGATCTCCCATGCCTGCAGAACGGTTTTTTATTGACACGGTAAAAGAAGCATTACAGGGTCATTATGCAGCATCCCAATTTCAAGGACACCATCGCAGCCTCACCGTACATCTTCACAATAGGGGTTGCCGGTGACAGCGGATCGGGTAAGACCACGTTTACCCAAGGCGTCCGGAGCATCTTTGGGGATGATCTGGTCTCAACCATCACGCTGGACGATTACCACAGCCTCGACAGGGCACATCGTAAGGAACAGGGCATCACGGCTCTTAATCCCCGGGCAAACCAGATCGATCGGCTCGAGAAGGATCTTGTACTGATCAGGAGTGGGATTCCTATTGAAAAACCGGTCTACAACCACAATACCGGAACGTTTGACCCTCCCGTTATTTTTCGTCCAAAAAAGATCCTGATACTCGAAGGGCTCCATCCATTATTCACCCCCGCCCTTCGTCACTGTCTTGATTTTTCACTCTTTGTGGACCCGGTAAAAGAAGTCAAGTATGACTGGAAGATACGACGGGATGTGAAAAAAAGAGGGTATTTTGAGAAAGATGTCTTAAAAGAAATTACCGAGAGGGAACCTGATTATGAGAACTACATCGCCCCCCAAAAAGAATTCGCTGATGCCGTTATCGGCATTGATTACTCTGAATATGGCAAACATCTCGGGCTTGAACGGAATGTCTACCGGATAACTCTCTCCCAAAAGAAGATGAAACAGAATATTGAGAATATCGACCTCTCACTGGACCTGTACTCGATCCTCTCGCTTTCCCAGAAAGATTTCTCTCTCAAGTTCAAGACCAGCGAGCATGACGGTCACAGGATGGGGGACCTGATTATCGATGGGGAATTAAATGAATATGTTGCAAAAAAACTCGAAAAAAGCATTGAACATCAAACACGGGTGCACCCCATCTCAATTGTTAAGAACAGGACGTATCTGACAGCCGGTGACCTCGCCCAGCTGATTCTGTGCTGGAGAATAATACTTCGCCGCATCTTCCTGGAGACGTGCCGGTAATGGCACCCCGGGGGATCCCTGCACACGGCACGGTCATACCGTGTGAACGAGAAGGGTTCAATGAGTTTGCTATGAAAAGAATAGGCGGCAGGATATGAAGGGAAATAACCCCTCTCACAAAGAATCCTCATCCAGTTCTCTGTATTCAGTTTGCTGGAAAGGACCTCTGCCTGAACCTTCTGTCAGGATCGCAGAAGATCTTCGGGGAGTCCTTGCAAACCCGGAGTGTACCTGCAAAGGACCGGTGTATTACATGTATCGCGATCTCGCCTGTTCTGTAAAAGACCGCAACTGGCTGACCGAACAGCAGCTCCGGTTTGATATCACGGTTATCCCACCGCGTGAGATCTGCGGGGAGTTCGTCAAGACAAAGGGGCATTATCACCCGAATGATCCATCAGGTGCCGGCTACCCTGAAATCTATGAAGTCCTTGCCGGGGAGGCACACTATCTGATCCAGAACCAGGATTGTTCAGATGCGGTGATGATTGCGGCGTGTGCCGGAGAGATCGTTGTTGTTCCACCGGGATATGGACATGTAACTATCAACCCTGCCAAAACTACCGTCCTGCAGATGGCAAACATCGTATCTTCGCGGTTTTTGAGCAATTACGAGAGATATGAAGCGCAAAAGGGAGCAGCCTATTTTGAGATGGTTAAAGAAAGGTTTGTACAGAACCCGACATACTCGAAACATCCGCATCTCAGACTTGTGAAGGCACAGCGGCTTCTTGGCGTAAGGAATACGATCACCGATCCCCTCTATGATTTGATTGAAAAGCGGGCTCCCGTCTTGGAATTTCTCAATTATCCTGAAAAATCCGGATCATTATTCCGGGAACTCTACCCGTAAACACTTTTTTTAAGGCGGTTTGTGTTCTCCTGCCCATCTTCCGGCTCCCCGCCTCTATCCCCCACCATCATCACACCCTTCATCGGTTTCGACTGCGACACTACCTTTCCATGCCCAATGCCCGTAACTTGTCAGATGCGGCAGTAGGACTCTCCACGTTCATGCTGGCGCTGAACCGTATCATCGACCGGCAGTTGCACACGGTGCCGTTGCGGTCACTCATACAGGTGCACGAACGGGAATCACCGAGAAAGAGCGCCGCTGTTTGTGCC
>Ga0163200_1000279_pt1 | contig 23498 bp, 22 predicted proteins | sample PL_2010_200m_FD_113535 | JGI IMG/M metagenome (GOLD analysis project Ga0163200, IMG submission 113535) | Freshwater microbial communities from Powell Lake, British Columbia, Canada to study Microbial Dark Matter (Phase II) - PL_2010_200m | ecosystem: Environmental > Aquatic > Freshwater > Lake ... | reverse complement strand
TTAAAAGAAAAGATGGAGCTGGAATTGCAGATCGGCAATATCCGTCAGCAACTGAAAGAGTTTCAGATCAAGAACGAAGAGCTGCAGCGCGATAAAGGCACTTTGGAGTTAGAGGTAAGAAACCAGGTGCGCGAGAAGCAGGATTTAAAAAGGCAGATGGAGTATAATCAGAAGCTGATGGATACCTTAAGCCAGGATTTGGTCAGAGAGAAGAACGATAAATTCCAGATTCAGGATGGCCTGAAGTCGATCCGATCGGAAAATCTTACCTTAAGAAGGCAGCTTAAGAGCCTGAATAACCGTAAGATTAATCTAGAGAGGAAACTGGCGGAATTGCAGAATAAAAGTTTGAGCCTTGAATCCAGCTTTGATGAGATGGGCGACCTCCTGAAGGACAGGATGGTGCAGATCGATAGTTTAAAAAGGCAGATTGAGCCGGCAAGGGTAAGCACGTTGATGCCGGAAAAGAAGAGGCAGGATTCGGTAGAGCTGCCGCCGATAGTGGTGCGGCCTAAAGGAACGGCAACAGAAGAGATTGCCCCGGTGATGCTCACCGGCAAAGTCCTGGCAATAAAACGCGACAATAATTTTATCGTTATTGACTTAGGCCAAGATGCCGGTGTCACGCTGGGCAATACCTTTCAGGTCTACCGGGCAGGGCAGCAGATCGCCGATATTGAAGTTATCCAGGTGCGCAGGAATATTTCTGCCTGCGATATCAAGAAAGAGACCTCTCCCATCAAAGCGGGAGATTTAGTCAGATAATTATTATCAGCAGTTTTAGTTATTGATGCGAACCAAAAAAGGCCCCTCCAAGACCGCTTCTATAGAGGATGTTGCCCGCCTGGCAGGTGTTTCCATTACCACCGTCTCGCGCGTGATTAACAAATTCCCCTCGGTTAAAGAAAAAAACCGCCTGAAGGTCCTTGATGCCGTAAAACAGCTTAAGTTTGAGCCTTCGGTATTTGCGCAGCGCCTCGCCACCGGAAAAAGCAATGTGGTGGCATTAGTCATCCCGCGCTATACCGACGTCTTCTATTCTTTTTATGCCTTGGAAATATTACGCGGCATCGGCACGCTCTGCGACAGGTTAAAATTGGATTTATTGCTGCGCCTGACCGATACGCGCACGCCCCTTAACTTAAAAGGTGTCGGCGGAGTAATTTTTTCCGACCTCATCGGCAACTGGCATCAGCTTAAAGAAATACATGAGCAGGCTACGCCCTGCATCGTGATTAATAATTACGTCAAAGACCCCGAGATCAGCTGTATTGCGATAGATAACCTGGGGGGTGCAGAGTCCGCAGTCGACTATTTGGTCAGCTTAGGCCACAAGAAAATCGCGCACATTACCGGAGACTTAGTCACGCAGGCTTCTATGCAGCGCCTAGAAGGGTATAAATCCGCGCTGCATAAACATCGTATCAGCGCGCACGAAGATTGTATCTTCAAAACCGATTATTCGCGGGGCCAGGCGCGCCAGGCAGCGGAGAAATTACTCAGGATGCAGTATGTCCCGACTGCGGTGTTTGTTGCCTCTGACTCTATGGCCCTGGAGGTAATGGCGGTGGCTAAAGAACTGGGTAAAGAGATACCGCGCGACCTTTCTATAGTGGGTTTTGACGATAATCCTTCCGGGCTTTACGGTTCGGTCTCCCTGACTACCGTGCGGCAGCCCCTGGTAAAGATGGCAGAGGAGGCGGTGAAGGAATTAAACGCTTTAATGTCGGACAAGAAGAAAAAGGCAGAAAAAATTATTCTTCCTACGGAGTTGGTGATCCGGGAGTCCTGCCGTTCCGTCAGCTCTTAGCCCAGCCCTTTCTTTTACGACGAGCCGGTCTGTTTAGAAAGGGCTGGGTAAACACAATTTATTGTATAGCTAAAAAGAGAACATACCATATATAGTACTTTTCTATTGACAACTAATTTTGGGGTGTTATACTTTTGATGCTGCGTTTTCCTAAAATAAATTTTAAATTCAAAGGTATCAGATGCCGCTAAAATTATCCGATAACGCTCTTAAGGTATTGGAGAAAAGATACCTCAAGAAAGACGAATCCGGCAGGGTAATAGAAACACCCGAGGAGATGTTTTTAAGGGTGGCGGAGGCGATTGCCGCAGCCGATAAGCTGTACGGGAAAAGCGAAAAAGAGTTAGCCGCCCTGAAAGAGGCCTTTTACCGGGCGATGACGGAGTTGGAGTTTATGCCCAATTCTCCCTGCCTGATGAATGCGGGTAGAGAGCTCGGGCAGCTCTCCGCCTGTTTTACTCTGCCGATAGACGACTCCATGGATTCCATTTTTGAGACTCTTAAAGCCACCGCTATGATTCACAAGTCTGGCGGAGGAACCGGGTTTTCTTTTTCGCGCCTGCGCGCAAAAAGTTCGATGGTTAAAAGTACCGGCGGAATTGCCTCCGGCCCAGTATCTTTTATGAAAGTTTATGACGCGGCAACCGAGGCGGTAAAACAGGGCGGGACCCGCCGCGGGGCAAATATGGGGATCTTAAGAGTCGACCATCCGGACATCTTAGAATTCATTACCTGCAAAGAAAACGAGAGGGAGATCTCCAATTTTAATATTTCGGTAGGGATTACCGACGAGTTCATGCAGAAGTTAAAAAATAACGAGGATTATGATTTAATCGACCCGCACACCCAGACAGCAGTAAGGCGGCTGAATAGCAAGGATGTCTTTGATTTGATCGTAAGACAGGCGCATAAAAACGGCGAACCGGGGATTATTTTTATTGACCGCCTGAACCAGTATAACCCCACCCCCAGGTTAGGAAAAATCGAAAGCACTAATCCATGTGGGGAACAGCCGCTTTTGCCTTATGAAAGCTGCGACTTAGGCTCTATAAACCTGGCGCAGATGTACAAAAAGACGGCCGGCGGCCATTATGAAATTGACTGGGATAAATTAAAGAGAATAACGCACTTGGCAGTGCATTTTCTGGATAACCTCATTGACGTCAACAAATTTCCCCTGCCGCAGATAGAAAAAGCAACTAAGGCTACGCGCAAGATCGGGCTGGGCGTGATGGGCTGGGCGACAATGCTTATCCGCTTAGGCATTCCTTATAATAGCGAAGAGGCCGTGGCGCTTGCGGAAAAGGTGATGTCTTTTATTCTCAATGAATCGGTTATCAAGTCCAAAGAACTGGCGGCGCAGAAAGGCGTATTTCCGGCTTTTAAGGGTAGTATCTATGACCGCAAAGACGGCGGCTTAAAATTACGCAATGCCACCCTGACTACTATTGCTCCTACCGGCACGATCAGTATTATTGCCGGCCCCTCTTCCTCCGGGATTGAGCCTCTCTTTGCCATTGTCTATTACCGCAACGTCATGGATAATGATAAACTGGTGGAAGTTGACTCTCTCTTTGAAGAGATCGCCCGCGCAAGAGGCTTTTACCGGCGTGAATTAATGGAGAAGATCGCCGAGGATGCTTCTATCCAGGATATCGAGGGGATACCGGCCGATGCCAAGCGCATATTCGTTACCGCCCATGATATATCCCCGGAGTGGCATGTGCGTATGCAGGCTGCCTTTCAGAAATACGTGCATAACGCTACCTCCAAAACCATAAATTTCCCTCATCAGGCAACGGTTGAGGATGTGCGTAAATCTTATATGTTGGCTTACGAATTAGGCTGTAAGGGTATTACCATTTACCGCGATAAGAGCCGTGAAGAACAGGTATTGAATATAGGTAAGAGCAGCCCGGGCCCGGCGCAGGCAGCTAGTATCGAGCCGCACAATATCGCCCCCCGGCCCCGGCCGGAAGTGATCAACGGGACAACGACTAAGGTCGCCACCGGTTGCGGCAATCTTTATGTCACTATTAACCGGGATGAACAAGGAAGGCCTTTCGAGTTATTTACTCAGATGGGTAAAGCCGGCGGATGCGCTGCTTCACAGCTGGAAGCGGTCGGCCGCCTGGTTTCGCTTGCTTTCAGGACCGGCATAGAAGTAAAAGCAATTATTGAGCAGTTACGTAACATCCGCTGCCCGTCTCCCTCCTGGGAAAAAGGCCAGCGTATTTTCTCCTGCGCCGACGCTATTGCGCGGGTGGTGGAAAAGAGGCTGGTCAGCGATCAGGCAGTAAACATTCCGGTAACTGCGCCTGAGGTAGCAATGAAACATTCTCACGGCGATGAGCCTACGGTCCTTGACTTGCAGATTGAAGGCGATATCGTGGGAGTCTGCCCTGACTGCGGCGGAGTATTGCGCCACGAAGAGGGCTGCGTCAAGTGCCATGCCTGCGGTTTTTCTAAATGCTAGTCGCTAAAACGCAAAATATCCGCAAAAACGCAAAATTTTGCGCTTTTGCGATTATTTTTGCGCCTTTGCGAACCGCTAAAACGCAAAATTTATTCGCAAAATCGCAAAACTTTTGCGCTTTTGCGGCCTTTTGCGCCTTTGCGATAATATGAAGAAAATTTTATATGTAGTTCTGGACGGGTTGGGAGATTTGCCGCTTAAGGAGCTGGGCAATAAGACTCCTTTAGAGGCGGCGCTTACGCCGAACATGGACCGGCTGGCGCAAAACGGCAGGACGGGTTTAGTGTATTCGGTGGGTAAAGGCATTGCCCCGGAATCCGATATCGCGGTGATCAGCCTCTTAGGATACGATGCCCATATTTATTATACCGGCCGGGGGCCGCTGGAGGCTTTCGCAGAGGGGTTAGCGATAAGTGAGGGAAATCTTGCTCTGCGGGTTAACTTCGCTACCGTAGAGGCAGACGGAAAAACCATTAAAGACCGGCGGGTGGGAAGAAACCTGACTACCGAAGAAGCCACGGCACTATCTAAAGAAATAAACTCCAAGGTTACCTTATCCGGCGCCACCTTTGAATTTAAAAATACCATCGGCCACCGCGGGGTTTTAGTGATTCGCGGAATGCATTCAAAATTATCCGGCTGGGTCACTAATACCGATCCGGCCTACGACAGAGAGGGAGTCTTCGGCGTAGCTAAGGAAAAATTTGAGAATATTGTAGCTGAATCCGTACCTATGCCCGGATACGAAAATTCTCCCGAAGCAAAAGAGGCATCCGCGCTTTTAAATGAGTTTACTCATAAGTCGCATAAGGCGCTTAATGAAGCCCCGGTAAATAAAAAAAGGGTCTCTGAAGGTAAGATGCCCGGCAACGTGATCCTATCGCGCGATGCCGGAGACCGTTTACCGAAGTTTCCCGATATCCAGAGCCTGCATAATCTGAAATTCGGCTCCTTTGTGCAGATGCCGGTAGAAAAAGGGATTGCCCTTTTGACCGGGATGGAGATCATAGATATACCGCAATCCAGCGGCCATCTTGATGTGGATTATCCGGTCTGGGCAAAAGTAGCGCTTGATTCTATTAGCAAATACGACGGCATTTACGTGCATATCAAAGGCCCGGATGAACCGGCGCATGACGGAGATTATAATAAGAAAAAAGAAGTGATCGAAGCGATTGACAAATTTTTCTTTTCCAGCCTTTTACCCAAATTAGATATGGATAATACCATTATTGCGGTGACTGCGGATCACTCTACGGTCTGCGCGATGAAGGCTCACTCCGCTGACCCGGTTCCGCTTTTAGTCTGCGGCGGCAATATTAAGCCCGACGGCTCTTTAAGTTTTTCCGAAAAAGCGGCGAAACTCGGCTCTATCGGTGAAATTCTCGGCCGCGACATCATGCCCCTCCTTGTAAAGGCTGCACAAGAGTAGTTAGAATAATATGACTAGTTATGAGGTAATAGTTATCGGCGCAGGACATGCTGGCGTTGAGGCGGCATTAGCTTCGGCGCGCATGGGCTGCAAAACTCTTTTGCTGACTTTGAGTGCCAAGACCATCGGCCTGATGAGCTGCAACCCGGCTATCGGCGGGATAGGTAAAGGCCAGCTGGTCAAAGAAATAGATGCTCTTGGCGGAGAGATGGCCAAAGCAGCAGATGCCTGCGGCATACAGTTTAGGATTCTTAACGCCTCCAAAGGCCCGGCAGTGCATTCTTCGCGCGCGCAGGCTGACCGTCAGCTGTATCAAAAATATATGGAAGGCAAAGTACGCGCAGAGGATAATCTTGAAGTTAAAGAAAAAGAGGCTACCGGTTTAATCATAGAGAAGGGGAAAATTATCGGTGTAGAGTGTCCCGATGAGACGATTTTTTCTAAAACAACAGTCATCACTACCGGTACATTCTTAAACGGTGTAATCCGCATAGGTTTAGAGGAATATTCAGCAGGCAGGATAAACGAGTCGGCAAGCCTAAAATTATCCGCCAGCCTCAAAAATACCGGCTTAGAAATCGGGAGGCTCAAAACCTGCACCACCGCCCGCTTAGACGGCGCAAGCCTAGATTTTTCGCGTATGCATATCCAGCCCGGGGATGCACAGATCAGGCCCTTTTCATTCTCTACGCAAAAAATCAGCCTCCCGCAAAAATCCTGCTACCTTACCTATACAAACGAGAAAACCCACCAGATTATCCGGGAAGCCCTGAAAGATAAAAAGTTATTACAGATCATTAGCCAGGGCACAAACCCGCGCTATTGCCCTTCTGTGGAAGACAAAATATTGCGTTTCCCCGATAAAGAGAGGCATCAGATTTTTGTTGAGCCCGAGGGGCTGGATACCGAGGAGTACTATGCTAACGGCTTGTTTACTTTTCTCTCCCGTCAGGCGCAGACAGATTTGATCCATAGCATTACGGGCATGGAAGAAGCTAAAATCAATAAATTCGGTTACGGCATAGAATACGATTATGTTTATCCTACCCAGCTTTATCCTAGCCTAGAGACAAAATCAATCAAAAATCTATATCTGGCCGGCCAGATCAACGGCACTACCGGATATGAAGAAGCAGCCGCGCAGGGGTTAGTCGCTGGTGTCAATGCCGCCTTAAAAGTAAAAGGCAAAGAGCCTTTGATTTTAGACCGCGCCTCCAGTTATATCGGAGTTTTGATCGACGACTTAACCACCAAAGGCACGGATGAACCATACCGTATGTTTACTTCCCGGGTAGAATACCGCCTGATTTTGAGGGAAGATAATGCGGATTTAAGGCTGCATAAAATCGGCTATGAATTAGGATTAGTGCCGCAGGAAGTTTATCAGAGGACCCGGGAAAAATCAGCGGCTATTGGCAGGGGGATTTCTCTTTTGAAAAATACCCGCCTAAAACCTACGGCAAAGCTTAACGAAAAATTAGAAAGCCTGAAAAGCGCCCCGCTTAAAAAAGCCGTGACCTTAGAAGAACTCTTAAAGCGGCCCCAGATAAGTTTAGCGGATTTAAAAAGCTTAGACCATCTTCAAATAGACATCCCGGAATTTGCTTGCGAGCAGGTTGAAATTGAAGTAAAATATGCTGGCTTTATCCGCAGGCAGCTTGCCGAAGTAGAGAGATTTAAGCACCTGGAAAAAATCAGGCTCCCGCAAGGTTTAGATTATGTTGGTATTTCCGGGCTCTCCCGGGAGATCAAAGAGAAGTTGCACGAATTCCGGCCGCTTAATTTAGGCCAGGCGGCGCGCATTTCCGGAGTTACTCCGGCAGCGATCTCTATTTTAATGGTTTATTTAAAGAAGAAGGACTATATAAAAATATAAATGTATGTCTTATTAGTCGGTCTAGTTTTACTAATGGGTATCGGCGTCGGCTGGTCTATCGGGGCCAATGACGCCGCCAATTCTTTAGGCACCGCTGTCGGTTCGCGGGTGCTTAATTTAAAGCAGGCGATTATTTTAATCGCCATCTTCGGATTTTTAGGGGCATTCCTGCAAGGGTCTCATGTAGTCAAGACCATCGGTAAGGGAATTGTGCCGATGGATCAGCTTGAGAAAAATACAGCCCTGTATTTAGCTTTAGTAGCCGGTTTTGCCGCTTGCGCCTGGGTGGTCTTGGCGACTTACTGGAAGATGCCTATTTCTACCAGTCACTCTATCGTGGGTGCGGTTGCCGGTGCCGGATTAGCCATACATGCGCCGGTAAAATGGAAGGTACTTTTGGATGTATTTATTTGCTGGATTTTTACTCCGGTGGGCGCGGCTGTTTTAGGATATATATTTTACCGTATTTTTAAAAATGTGCTTTACAGGATTATCCCGCGTAAACATTTAAGGTGGAGTTTGGCCGTGCTCATCATCTTAAGCGGCTGTTACGTGGCTTATACCTGGGGCGCAAATGATGTGGCTAATGCGATAGGTGTTATTGTAGGCGCCGGAATTCTTACTGTGAATACGAGCCTTGCCTTGGGGGGGTTGGCCATAGTATTGGGTATCGTGACTTGGGGGTACAAAGTTATAGAAACTATAGGTTCGGAAATAACCAACCTCTTGCCGATTATGGCGTTTTCCGCGCAGCTGGCCAGTGCCATCAATGTCCATGTCTACACTCTTTTTGGCATACCGGTTTCTACCAGCCATTCTATTGTCGGAGCAATTTTTGGCGTAGGGTTAGTCAGGGGCATGCACGTGCTGAATTTAAGGATTATGCGCGAAATTATTATCTGTTGGATAGCTACGCCTTTTATTTCCGGGGTAATGAGTTTTCTGGTTTTAAAGGGAATTATGATATTTATTAAAATATAAGTAAGGGCATTAGCTATGGATTGTTGCTCCGCTGGTTATTAATACGATTGCTGCAGCGGAGTAAATTCGTAGACGCTGATAGGCAAATAAAATAACGGACGCTAAAACTTACGTCGCTCATTTCATTCGCTCCGTAAGTTTTCTGCTCATTTAAGGAGGTAAAAGATGAAGGAGATGAGAAATATTTTGGGCTGGTTAGGAATGGCGGAGGAGCTGTCTATTATAAAAGACGCTATCAAGCACGTTGAGGAAACTCACAAAACCGTGACCCATTTTTCCGAGGCAGTGCGCGCGTTTATCCAGGAGGATTTAAATGCCAAGACCGTAGCGATTGAAAACGTCAGGATTAGCGAGCACGAGGCAGATATCTTAAGGTCGAAAATGGTCAGAGAGCTTTCCGAGAGTTTGCTTCTTCCTCCGGACCGGGAAGACCTGATGCATTTTGTCAAGACTCTGGATAAAATTGCCGACTGGACTAATGGCGCCGCACGCATTTTAGGATTTATTGAGCAGAAGCTTCCGGAAAATATTTTAAATAACATCTCTTCGGCAACGGAATTAATCGTTAGTTCAATTTCTAAACTGAGAGAGGGGATTCAATCGCTTTCCAAGAACGATTTAAAGAAGGCGCTGGTAGATTGCGAAGAGGTAGACCGGCTGGAGCATCAAGCGGATGATCAGAAGAAAACCCTGATCGAAGCGATTATTCACGCAAAACTGGAGCCGACCAGCCTGCTTTTGTGTTACCAATTAGCAGAGTACCTTGAGGGAGTGACAGATAAGATAGAAGACGCAGCTGATCTAGTCAAGGTTTTAGCAATAAGATCTAAATAAGATGAAAGAGTGGCAGCAATACACGCAAACTTTAAAAGAACTATTGGGCTTAGAATACAGCCCGGTGGGGGTAAGCCTGCTTGAAGGAGCAAGTGCAAATCCGGCAGAGAAAAAAGTACGTATCTGCCGGGCAATCCTTGAAGCAGGTAGGGGCGAGGTAATCGAACTTGATAAAGTTAATAATGCCTGTTTCGGTGCTTCCTGGCATTTAGGTTTTCACCGGGTCAAGGACCCCGAGGTTATGGGGATGATCCGTAAATTTGTGGTAGAAGGGGAGAAGCTTTTTTGTTCTTATGAAGCGCTAGATAAGCTGATGTCGCAAATTGAAGACGTCCCGGATAATTCCGAAAGCCGCTTTTTACTTTGTCCATTAGAGAAGTGCGAAGAAGAGCCGCAATTGGTGATTTTTATTGTCAATGCCGAGCAGGCCTGCCGGCTGCTTACTTTTGCCACTTTTTTTGACGGTGTGATGCCGAAAATCAAGATGGGTGGGCCGACCTGCCGCTTAAGTATCATTTATCCGCTGCTTAGCGGAGAAGTCAACCTCTCTTTTTATGACTATACTGCCAGAAAAATGTGCAATGTGGAGAAAGATAAGCTGATTATCACCTTTCCTTATAAAATCCTTCCTAAAATTATCGATAGCCTGGATAAGTGTTCTGCCGGCAGGGCAAAGATCGAGTTTCCGCCTGAATTCCGCGCCTTCCTGCAAAAAAGACTGGCGCAATAAATCCTCGAAGTATGAAAAAAATCAAAATTGACGCTTACGCTTTATTAGAAAGAATACGCAAAAGTAAGCCGGTAGTACATCATCTGACAAATTGGGTAACTATTTATGATTGCGCCAATATCGTCAAGGTCTTAGGGGCTTCTCCGGTAATGGCGCATGCCAAAGAAGAGGTCGCTGAGATGGCCCAGATCGCATCCAGTCTTGTTTTAAATATCGGTACATTGACCCCTGAATTTGTAGAGGCGATGAAAATTGCGGCTATGAGCGCTAATAAGAAAGGGATACCGGTAATTCTGGATGCCTGTGGCGCCGGGGCAACGCAATTACGCGATAAAAAATGTTTTGAGTTGCTAGATGAAACAAAAATAAATCTGATCAAAGGCAATATTTCTGAGATTGCCAGGATCTCCGGCGAAGCAGTCAAGACCAAAGGGGTGGATGCCGGGCATGTTGCCAAGGATATGGCAACCATAGCCAGAGACCTTGCCCGCAGGCGTAAATGTACGGTGGTAGCCACCGGCAAGGAAGATATCGTTACTGACGGCAAGCTTACCTATATTATTAAAAACGGCCACCCGCTGATGACGCAGGTGGTCGGCACCGGTTGCATGGCTACTTCCGCGATAGGCACATTCTGCGCCGTGGAACCGGACCTTGCCTATGCGGCAGCTTGCGGGCTTTCCTGTTTCGAGATTGCCGCAGAGCAGGCGGCAAAGACAGCTGGAGGCCCGGGCACTTTCAAAGAAAAACTTTACGATTTTATTTTTAACCTGGATCAGAAAACAATAGATAAGATGCAAAGGATAGAATGCTAGAGGGTTATTATTTTATTACCGACTCTTCTTTGAGCCGGGCCGGCAACTTAAGTGATGTCAGAAAGGCGATTGCATCCGGAGTAAAAGTTGTGCAGTATAGAGAGAAGAACGCCGGCACAAAACAGATGTACGAAGAAGCCCGGAAATTAAAATCTATTTGCAGGGGCGTAACTTTCCTGATCAATGACCGGCTGGATTTAGCTTTGGCTGTGGGCGCAGACGGCGTGCATTTAGGGCGCGAAGATTTGCCTTACAAAACAGCCCGCAAGCTCTTAGGTAAAAATAAGATTATCGGCCTTACCGTGCATAGCCTAAGAGAGGCAAAGCAGGCAGAGATGCAGGGAGCCGATTATGTAGGTATATCCCCGGTATTTGCCACAGGCACCAAGACAGATGCCGGCCGGCCGGTGGGCGTAAGATTGATAAGAGAAATCAGAAAGCACGTTTCTATTCCCATCATCGCTATCGGCGGGATAAATCTGGCAAACGCCAAAGAAGTAATCGCAGCAGGCGCTAGTGGCATCTGCGCCATATCGGCAGTAGTCACTAAACCGGACATAAAGAAAGAAATAAAGAAATTTCAGGCATTGTTCTGCAGGCGCTAAAGATTTACCCTTGTTTTTTGTAAGATAATAAGGTATACTTTCGCTATGAAGAAATTATCTTTTAAGATTATACTTTTTTTGATGGTTATATCTGTGGCTTTGGCTTTTATAAGTGAGTTAGCTTATGCCTTTGCCCATCAGGATTGTGCATGCTGCACTACTAATAAATGTCACGCTGCTACTAAATGCCATAATGCTGCTAAGGTATGCTTTTGTAGCCAGCAAACAATTCAAGTTGTTTTGCCGGCAAGCACCAGCTTATTTCAGTTTGCCTTTGCAGGGTATCTTATGCAGAGCCCGGATTTCACCCGCCCTTATTTATTTAGCGCTAGAATCTTCCATCCTCCGCGAGCTTAACAAACCCGTAGTTTAATCAAAAAATAACAAATTCTTTTTTACAAGGAGAAACCATGTTAAAAAAATATCTTCTCCTGCTGCCTATTATGGCGGTAATGCTTTTAGGCAGCGGATGTGCTTTAGCTAGTACAGCTAGCTGTTGTGCCAAAGGCTCCTGTGTGTGTGTAAAAGGAGGGTGCTGTCAGGAAGGCAAATGCACCTGCAAAGGAGGCTGCTGTACTAAGGATAGCTGCAATTGCGCTGAAGGTAAATGTAACACCAAGTGCGGCTGTCAGAAGCAGTAACTGCTAGTGTATTATCAGGGACTGTCCCCGACAAAGCTATTAATTGCTTGCCTAAGGGGACTGTCCCTGAACTTGTGCTTGACAAATACCCTGTAAAATGGTTTAATGAAACAAAATTATGGGGAGGTCGTGATAACGGCCTGAGAGTCCCCGTTTAAGCGGGGTGACCCTGATAACCTGATCTGGATAATACCAGCGTAGGGAAAGGAGGAGTGAATGTAAGTGACCCTTATGCAAGTTAGCATAAGGGTTTTCTATTTATTAAGGATTAAGGAAGGAGACTAATATGAAGTTAGATGAAATAGTGATTTCCAAGGCAATCATAGAATCCTATAATGACAAGCTGATAAAAGCGCTTGATGTTGATGTAGCCATTGTCGGTGCCGGCCCGGCAGGCATGGTTTGCGGTTATTATTTAGCCAAAGCAGGCAAGAAAGTAGTGCTTTTTGAAAGAAAGCTTTCCGTTGGCGGCGGCATGTGGGGCGGGGGTATCATGTTTAATGAAATTGTAGTCCAGGAGAAAGCTAAAAGGATACTCGATGAGTTCGGCATTAAAAGCAGGCGCTACGCCCAAGGATATTATTTAGCGGATTCTATTGAGGCAGTTTCAACTATTTGCTCCAAGGCAGTAAAGGCGGGGTTAAAAATCTTCAATCTTATGAGTGCCGAAGATGTAATGGTGCGCAATAAAAAAGTGGTAGGGCTGGTATTGAACTGGACAGCGGTCGAGATGGCTAATTTGCATGTCGACCCTATTACTATGCGTGCCAAATTTGTTGTAGATGCTACCGGCCATCCTGCAGAAATCGCCCGTATTATTGAGAAAAAATCCGGCATCCGGCTAAAGACCAAGACCGGAAAAATCATCGGCGAGCAATCTATGTGGGCCGAGGTGGGGGAAGATATGATTGTAAAGAACTCAAAAGAAATATGCCCTGGGTTATATGCCTGCGGCATGTGCGCAAACGCGGTATTCGGGGGCCCGCGCATGGGGCCGATTTTCGGCGGGATGCTTCTGGCAGGAGAAAAGGTGGCCAAAGAGTTGATTAAAAAATAAAAAAATACTTGACAAAATACATTTTATCAGTATACTCTACTATGTTGATAGAGATTATAGGGTATAACTATGCGCATCACTTATAAAGGGGATTACGCTTTAAAGACTATTCTTGATTTAGCCCTGCATTACGGGGAGAGCCCGGTGACTATACATGAACTGGCTAAGCGGGCGGATACCCCGACTAAATTTTTAGAGCAGATACTCCTGGATTTAAAAAGAGGGGGTTTTGTGGAGAGCCGGCGGGGTAAAGTCGGAGGCTATCTTTTGGCCCGGCCTCCGTCAGAGATAAAGCTGGGCGAGGTGATCAGGTTTATTGACGGCCCGATCGAACCGATTGCCTGCCTGGATAAAAAATATAAAGGCTGCAAGGATGTTTATAAATGCGCCTTTAGAGATATCTGGGCCAAGGTCGCCGAATCTACCGCTGGAATTATCGACAATATCACTTTTGAGGATCTGGTAAAGAAAATAAAGAGGCGGGATTCTACTTTTATTTATCAGATTTAGTTTAGAAAAGGGGACAAATTATGAAAATAGCCAAAGATATCACTGAGCTGATTGGGAAGACACCGCTGGTGCGCCTGAACCGGATTACTAAAGATTGCGCGGCAGAAGTAGCCGCTAAGTTGGAATTCTTTAATCCCTGCTCTTCGGTTAAGGACAGGATCGGCCTGAGTATGATTGAGAAGGCAGAGAAAGAAGGTAAGATTAAAAAAGACACTATTTTGATTGAGCCGACTTCGGGTAACACCGGGATTGCCTTGGCATTTGTTTCGGCGGTAAAAGGTTATAAGTTAGTGTTGACCATGCCTGAGACAATGAGCATTGAACGCCGCCAGCTTTTGTCTGCCTTCGGAGCCGAGATTATTCTTACTCCGGGAGCCGAGGGTATGTCAGGAGCAGTCAAAAGGGCGCAAGATTTAGCCAAGACAGATAAGCGTTATCTTCTTTTACAGCAGTTTGAAAATCCGGCAAACCCGGATGTTCACCGTCGCACCACTGCTTTAGAAATCTGGGAGGACACTGACGGCAAAGTAGATATTGTAGTGGCGGGCGTAGGCACCGGTGGCACGATTACGGGTGTGGCAGAGGTAATCAAGAAAAAGAAGCCAACTTTTGAAGCGATTGCCGTGGAACCTAAGGATTCCCCAGTATTGTCCGGAGGCAAGCCCGGTCCACATAAAATTCAGGGTATCGGCGCCGGTTTTGTCCCGGATGTACTGAACCGTAAAGTTATTGATGAGATCATTCAGGTCAGTTATGATGATGCCAAAGCCACTGCGCAGCGGCTAGCTAAAGAAGAAGGGATATTCTCCGGCGTTTCTTCTGCAGCTGTGGTATGGGCAGCAATCGAGGTGGGAAAACGGCCGGAAAATAAAGGCAAACTTATCGTAGTAATTTTACCGGATACCGGAGAGAGGTATCTTTCCACTAATTTATTCGTTTAAACAGAAATCAGGGGGAAAAATAATGAACCCCGCCCTTCCTAGAGACAATGATTGAGGTAGGGTAGGGTTAATAAAAATAATCAGGTGTATTAGATAAAGAAAGGAAGGGCGGGGTGAAGACGATTAAAGAGATTAATGAGAAGATTAAGAAGGGCGAAGCGGTTGTGGTTACCGCCGAAGAGATAATCGAGCTGGTAGAGAAAAAAGGCTTCAGGAAGGCAGCCGAAGAGGTGGATGTAGTTACTACCGGAACATTCGGGCCAATGTGTTCATCCGGCGCATACTTTAATATCGGTCATTCCAAGCCCAGAATAAAATTGGGCGGAGGGATTTGTAAATTAAATGACGTCCCGGCTTATACCGGCTTTGCGGCAGTGGATATTTATCTGGGCGCAACCGCCATTCCCGATGATGACCCGCGCAATAAAGTTTTTCCGGGTGAGTTTAAATACGGCGGCGGGCATGTAATTCAGGAATTAGTGCAAGGAAAGGATATCCGTTTAGAAGCCACTGCTTATGGCACAGATTGTTATCCGCGTAAAAAATTGGAGACTTTAGTTAATCTTAAGGACTTGAATGAAGCCGTGCTTTTTAATATCCGCAACTGCTACCAGAATTATAACGTGGCGGTGAACCCTTCGGATAAAATTATCTATACTTATATGGGCGTTTTAAAACCGCATATGGGTAATGCTAATTATTGCTCTGCCGGCCAGCTTTCCCCTTTGTTAAAAGACCCAAATTACAAGACTATCGGCGTGGGTACCAAGATTTGGTTAGGCGGAGGAGTGGGATATGTCGCTTGGCACGGTACCCAGCATAATCCGGGGATAAAGAGGAAAGATAACGGTATCCCTCAGGCCCCTGCCGGAACCTTGGCGGTAATCGGAGACTTAAAGCAGATGAAACCCGAATGGCTATTAGGAACCAGCATGTTAGGCTATGGCGTAACGCTCACTGTTGGCATCGGTGTGCCTATACCTATATTAGATGAAGAGACGGTTAAGTACGCAGCAGCCAAAGACGAAGAAATTTACGCTCAGGTAGTGGATTACAGCCAGAGCTATCCGCAGATGATTCCGGGCAGTTTATCGGAGGTTAACTATGCGCAGCTAAAATCCGGCAAAATCACGGTGCAGGGTAAGGAAATTCCTACCGGAAACCTCTCCAGTTATTCCAGGGCTAAGGAGATCGCCGAGGAGCTAAAGTCATGGATTAAGAAGGGTGATTTTCTTTTGACCGAAGCCGTAGCACCCTTGCCAGGAGCAGAATCAGGTTATGCTTTTAAGCCCTTGAAAGAGAGGGTTATTTAGTGATATAATTAAATGAGCACATAAGTTATGGAGGCAGCCATTAGTTAGCTAACCGACATAACTTATCTGTGCGAATTTACGTCGCTCCTTTTTAGGAGCGACGAAAGATCCTGTTCATTAACGCCCGAACATATATGATTGTTCGGCGTGCACTTACTGTACTAACGCCCGAACATATATGATTGTTCGGCGTGCACTTACTGTGCAAGGAGAACAATATGCGTGAACAAGTAGAGAAGGCTTTAGAGAAAGTAAGAGGAATGCTTGTTGCCGATGGCGGCAATGTGGAGCTGGTCGATATTACCGACGACGGCGTGGTAAAGGTAAAGCTTACCGGAGCCTGCGGGTGCTGCCCGATGAGTCAGATGACGCTTAAGATGGGTATCGAACGCATTTTAAAACAAGAAATTCCGCAGATAAAAGAGGTGGTAGCAGTATGATTTCCAAACGCATAGTCCTGCATTTTCCGCACCGGTTGGTGGATCAGCCAATTATCTATAAATTGGTCAAGGAGTATGACCTGCAGTTTAATATCCTGAAAGCTTATGTTACGCCGCAGGAAGAAGGCCTGATGGTCCTGGAGCTCTCCGGTGATGATAAAAACTTTAATCAGGGCATGGAATATTTAGGGTCCTGCGGCGTGCGGATTCAGCCTTTAAGTCAGGACGTCATCCGTAACGAAGTCAAATGCACCGACTGCGGGGTATGTGTGCCCATTTGCCCTACCGGGGCTTTAGCGATAGATCCGATTACGCGCAAAGTCCATTTCTATGATAATAAATGCATTGCCTGCGAACTCTGCGTTAAGGCCTGCCCCACCCGCGCTATGGAAGTCCACTTTTAATGAATAAGTTAGAGAAGTTAAAGACAATCTTGAAAAAAATGGATTCGGTCCTTGTTGCCTATTCCGGAGGGCTGGATAGTACTCTGCTCCTGAAAGTTGCGCAGAATGTTCTGGGGGATAAAGTTTTGGCGGTTACCGCGGATTCTGCGACTTATCCTGCCGAAGAGCTGACTTTTTCTAAAAAGATGGCGCGCAAATTTGGCGTAAAACATAAAATAATCCGCACTCGGGAATTAAAAGACGAAAAGTTTATTTCTAATCCGGTTAACCGCTGTTATTTCTGTAAGTATGAGCTTTTCCGGCGCCTGAAAGATATTGCCCGTAAAGATAAGTTGAATTTTGTGGTTGACGCCAGCAATGTTTCTGACCTGAAAGATTTCCGTCCGGGCAGTATCGCAAAAAAAGAATTAAAAATTCGTTCTCCTTTAGAGGAGGCCGGTTTTAGCAAGGAAGATATTCGCAAAGTTAGTAAAGTTTTAGGGTTGCCTACGGCAGACAAGCCATCGCTAGCCTGCCTGGCTTCCCGGATTCCCTACGGTTTAAGGATATCCCCGGTTATTTTGTCGCGGATTAACCGGGCAGAAGGCTTCTTAAAGAAGTCAGGATTCAAGCAGGTAAGATTAAGGCATTATAACGGGCTCTGCCGCATAGAAGTAGATAAGGGTGATATTGCGCGGCTAATCAGGCGGCGGGATTATATAGTTGATAAGCTTAAAAAAATCGGGTATGATTACGTTACGGTTGATTTAGAAGGTTATCGTACGGGCAGCATGAACGAGGTAATTAAGAAATGAAAAGAGTATATTTAGATTACGCCGCTACCGCGCCCACCGACCCCGAAGTAATTAAGGCGATGGAGCCGTATTTCTTTGAGGTGTTCGGCAATCCCTCTAGTATCCATACTTTTGGCCAGGAGGCAAAAAAAGCAATCGAGGATGCGCGCGAGAAGGTAGCTTCCTTTCTTGGCGCAAAGCCGGAGGAGATTGTTTTTACCTCCGGGGGGACCGAATCCGATAATTTCGCTATCGAAGGCGTCTCTTACGCCAAGCACGAGAAGGGTAACCATATTATCATCAGTGCTATTGAGCACCATGCAGTTGGTGAGCCGGCCAAATTCTTGGAGAAGAGAGGTTTTAAAATTACGGTGGTGGGGGTGGATAAAGACGGTTTAGTTGACCCCGGCGATATTAAAAAGGCAATTACCGATAAAACTATTCTTATTTCCCTGATGCATGCCAATAATGAAATCGGCACTATCCAGCCAATAGCGGATATCGGCAAAATCGCCCGGGAAAAAGGGATTTATTTTCATAGCGATGCCGTGCAGACCGTCGGCCATATTCCGGTCAATGTAAATGACCTGAACGTCGACCTTTTATCGCTCTCCGCGCACAAGTTTTACGGCCCAAAAGGAGCGGGGGCTTTATATATCAGAAAAGGAACACGCATTGAAAGATTTCTGCACGGGGGAGACCAGGAAAAAGGCAGGCGCGCTTCAACCCAAAACACCCCCGGGATTGTAGGTTTAGGTAAAGCGATAGAGCTTTGTAGCGTAAAGATGGAAGAAGAGGCTAAGTTTCAGAGCGGCTTACGCGACAGGCTGCTTAAGGAAATCCCTAAAAGAATCCCCGAGGTTTACTTAAACGGCCACCCTACTAAGAGGTTGCCTAATAACGTAAACTTTTCCATAAAGTATATTGAAGGCGAGTCGATACTGCTTAGTCTGGATATGCTGGGAATTGCGGCTTCCACCGGCTCTGCTTGCACCTCCAGTTCCTTGGAGCCTTCGCATGTATTATTAGCTATAGGGCTGTCCCATGAAATCGCCCACGGTTCGCTGCGTATTACTTTTGGCAGATGGACCAAGGAAGAAGATATCGCTTATTTATTAGAACAATTGCCACCGGTGGCGGAGAAGCTGCGCAAGATGTCGCCGCTTTACAAAGGATAAAAAATGGAAGTTTACAGCGAGAAGGTAATGGATCATTTTCTGCATCCGCGCAATGTCGGAGAAATCCCGGATGCCGACGGCATCGGCAACGTCGGAAATCCTATCTGCGGGGACGTGATGCGGATGTATATTAAGGTCCAGAACAATATTATCGTGGATGCCAAATTCAAGACCTTCGGATGCGGTGCGGCTATTGCCACCAGTTCTATGGTCACAGAGATAGTAAAAGGAAAATCCGTAGAAGAGGCATTGGAGATTTCCAACAAAGCAGTGGCAGAGGCCTTAGGGGGGCTGCCGCCGATTAAAATGCACTGTTCGGTTTTAGCGGAAGAGGCCTTAAAGTCAGCTATCGAAGATTACCGCAAGAAAAATCCTTCCTGAAAAAAAGATGATACGGGATAAGATTCTTGAATTCCTGAAGAAAAAATCAGAGTATGCCTCCGGAGAAGAATTAAGCGAGCGCTTAGGGATAAGCCGCCAGGCTTTGTGGAAGCATATCCATGAGCTAAAAGAATCCGGCTATGATATTGTGGCAGTACCGCACTTGGGTTATCGCCTGGAAGGCTCTCCTGACAGGCTTTTTCCTTCTGAAATATCCTCCCGCCTTAATACAAAGTTTACCGGAAGAAAAATTTATTATTTCGATACGTTGCCATCTACAATAGACATTGCCATTGATTTAGGGATAAAAGGCGTTCCCGAGGGCACACTCGTTCTGGCTGAATCACAGACTAAAGGAAGGGGCAGGTTGGGCAGAGAGTGGTTTTCCCCGAAATATAAAGGCATATACATGTCTTTGATCTTGCGGCCCGATATCCTCCCCGCACAGGCGTCGATTTTTACGCTTCTGGCAGGAGTAAGCGTCTGTGAAGCGGCCGGGCAGGTATGCGCAATAGAAGCTAAGATCAAGTGGCCAAACGATATCTTGGTCAATAATAAGAAATTGGGAGGCATATTGACCGAACTGAACGCCGAAATGGATGAGGTGCATTTTCTGGTGGTTAGCATGGGCCTTAATGTCAATAATGATAAAAAATCTTTGCCTGTAACCGCCATCTCTTTGAAGGAACTTAAGAAAGAGGATATTAGCCGTATAGAACTATTACAGGAGATCTTGCGCAAAATAGAGGCCAATTATCTGTTGCTTCAGAAGAAAGGGAATGTTCAGATCATCGATAAATGGCGCGAATATAATATTACTTTAGGGCGCAGGGTAAAAATTTCCTCTCATCATAAGCAGGTCGAAGGGGAGGCAGTCGATATTGATGCAGACGGCAGCCTGCTTATCAGAAACGACGCCGGCCTGACGCAGAAGATCACCGCAGGCGACGTAGTCCACTGTCGCTAACCGTAAACTAATAAAATATTCTAAGTTGACAATTGTGCCGCGCCGGATATAATAAAGTTTAATGTTAAAAAGGCGCGGGATTGTTTTTGTCTTTATTTTATTTTTTAAGCTTAGCTTTGGCGCTGAAAATAAGCCCTTAGAGCTTGAGCCTATCATTGTTTCCAGGCCTAAGCCGTATTTTCTTAATTCATTCTCCGTAGATTCGCAGGATTTTTCAGATTCGGTGGTAGAGTCGCTTGAAGTCCTGCCGATAGACCTGCAGAGCCGCTCACCCAATGAGGGGATACAGACTGATTTTTCCCTGCGTGGCTCAAGCTTTCAAGGGGTCCTTGTGCTTTTTAACGGCCAGCGCATAAATGACCCACAGACCGGCCATCACAATTCCGATATCCCGCTTACAAAGGCAGATATTTCCCGGATAGACCTTATTCCCGGAATAAGCTCTTCTTTTTTCGGGCCCGACGCTATAGGCGGGGCAGTGAATTTTCTTGTCAAAAAACCGCAAGCAAGATCATTTACCCTTGAAGGCACTTACGGCTCTTTCGGCACAAAGTCTGCGCTTGTGAGCCTTACCGAGAAGGTAAAAGATTTCTCTTTCAGGCTCTCCTCTGATTATGCCCGCTCAAATGGATTCAGTTATGATACTGATTTTAAGAAACGTACTGCTACCTTTAGTTCTTTTTGGGATGCTTCTTTCGGCGGTATGAAGCTTGATTTTGGTTATCAGGATAAGGAGTTCGGAGCCTATGATTTTTATACTCCCGGTTTAGGTTATCCTTCCAGGGAGTGGACAAAGACCTATCTTTTGGATGCGGGCTTGAGCCTTGAAAGTGAGGGCTTAAGTATTAAGCCTGATTTTTTATGGCGTAGGCATTATGATGAGTTTATGCTGGATGAGACTCAAAGACGCAGTAAATTCTTAAGCCAGCACCGCACTGATATGTATACGCCTAAGATCTATCTGCAAAAGGAATCAGTTTTTTTGGGCAGGTGGGGTTTTGGCCTTGAGTATGGCAGGGAGGAGATACATTCTACGACTTTGGGTAAACATGCCCGCAATCACGAAAGTATCTTCTTTGATGACACAAAGGAGCTTAACTCAAGTTTCTCTCTTGCCGGTTCTTTCAGGGCGGATAATTTTGACAACTTTGGCGCATCCCCTACCGGTTCGCTTAATTTTAAATACCGCATCATGGAATATCACTCTTTAAGCGTAGGGGTTTCCCGCAGTATCCGCGTTCCTACCTTCACTGAGCTTTATTATAATGACCCTACCACCATAGGTGATCCACGGCTCGCCCAAGAAGAGTCACTCACTTATCAGCTGGGGTATAATTATAAAAAAGAATATTTTTCTTTGGGGCTTACTCCTTTTTTCAGGCAGGATAAAGATACTATTGATTGGGTGAAATCACAACCCTCTCAACCATGGCAGGCGCAGAATATCGGCGAGGCGGGGGTTTTGGGTTTTGAATTTTATTTGAGCCGGCAGTTCGGTAAAAATATTATTCTTTCCTCTAATTACAGCTACACCAATAAGCATGTTGACAGAGGAGGCTACAGCTATAAATACGGCCAGAATTACTGCCGCCATTTAGCAAATGTAGCAGCGACATTTAATCTCCCCTTTGGCAAGCAGGAGATGAGCCTGACTTATAAGCGTAAGCCCGGCCGCTCCGGCTGGCTGCTCTTAAACAGCCGCTTTTCTTACAATATCCAAAAGTATGCCTTGATTTTTCTAGACATTAAGAATATGCTGGGTATAAAATACGAAGAAATAGTCGGCATCCCCCAGCCAGGCAGGTCATTTGAGGGGGGATTAAGATTGGAGTGGTAGAATATGGCGTTACAATATAATCCTTTGCCGGAACTAAATCAGGAATATATAGCAAAAGAAGATTATTTTTTTCTTTTTGAGACCTGCCTCTTTGATAAAGATAATTATTTAAGTTATATTTTTCTTGATCCGCTAAGGGTGATTAAAATAAACCGCTATAGCGACGTGGAAAAGGCGTTTGTTGATATCCAAGGCTTGGCCAAAGATCATTATTTGGCCGGTTATTTTTCCTATGAATTAGGCTATTTTTTTGAAAATAAGCAATTTAGTTTCAAAGACCATGTTTCTTATCCGCTGATACAGCTTTGCGTATTTGATAAAGCAATCTGCTTTGATCACAGGAAGGGTAAGTTCAACGTCTCCCCTTCCGAAATTTTAAGCAAAAAAGGCGCTTTAGCTGAATTCTCGGTTAAAAACTTAAGGTTCAATTTTAGCCAGGCCGAATACTTAAAGAGAATATCGCGCATCAAAGGGCATATCAGGCGCGGCGATACCTACCAGATAAACTTTACCGGTAAATACCGTTTTCGTTTCTCCGGTTCGGCTTTTTCTTTTTATCAGAGCTTGAAAAACCGCCAAAGCGTCCCCTATAGCGCCTTCTCTAAACTTAAAGACGAATACGTATTATCTTTTTCTCCGGAATTATTCTTTAAAAGAAATGGCCGCAGCATATATTCTAAGCCGATGAAAGGCACCATTGCCAGGGGCAAGGATATAGAAGAAGATAAGCGGCAGGCGCTGAGCTTAAAAAATAGCTTTAAGGATCTAGCAGAAAATATCATGATCGTAGATTTAATCCGCAATGACCTCGGCCGCATCGCCGAAATAAAAAGCGTAAAGCCGGCCGGCCTGTTTAATATCGAAAGATATAATACTTTATTCCAGATGACCTCCGGGGTGCGCGCGGTGTTAAAAAATGGCATGACCTATTTTGATATATTCAGCAATATTTTTCCCGGTGGTTCGGTCACCGGCGCTCCTAAAATCAGGAGCATGCAGATCATCAGAAAGCTGGAGAATGGGCCGCGCAATATCTACTGCGGGGCGTTGGGTATGATTTTGCCTAAAGACAAGGCAGTTTTTAATATGCCTATCCGCACCGTTTCATTGATCGGAAATAAAGGCGAAATGGGCTCGGGCAGCGGGATAGTCTATGATTCCAGCGGCTTGGCTGAATACAAGGAGTGTATGCTTAAAGCCAAATTTCTCGCCGATAGGTATAAAGAGTTTTGCCTGTTAGAGACTATTCTTTGGGACGGGGGATATGGGTTTTTAGAAGAGCACTTAGAAAGGATGGAGCGTTCGGCGCAATATTTCGCTTTTTATTTTAACCGGGCAAAAATAAAGAAGGCATTGAACTCCCTAAAAATAAAGTTTAAAATAGGCGCTCTTTATAAAGTGCGCCTATTATTGGATAGAAAGGGATACTTGAGAATAGAACATTCTAAGATATCCCGGGAATCCGGTATAAAGTATATTGCTGTATCTAATTATAAG
>Ga0163200_1000277_pt1 | contig 23567 bp, 19 predicted proteins | sample PL_2010_200m_FD_113535 | JGI IMG/M metagenome (GOLD analysis project Ga0163200, IMG submission 113535) | Freshwater microbial communities from Powell Lake, British Columbia, Canada to study Microbial Dark Matter (Phase II) - PL_2010_200m | ecosystem: Environmental > Aquatic > Freshwater > Lake ... | reverse complement strand
ATCCTTATCCTCCTGCCTTCTTTTTTCTCGATATTACCTTTACCATAAGTGGCTCCTGTAGAAAGTTGTAGCCCGTCGATAAGGCAGGATTTGGGTTTTTCCGTCGCGCCCCAAACTTCTACCTTTAAGCCAAAATATTTTTTAGCGGCTAGCAGCTTTACGGCCAGCTCTCCCGCTAATATACCTAAAACTAAATAGGGGCCTAAGTGCCCGTGAAATTTTATTCCTTCTTTTAAGCTAATTTTATTAACTCTCAACTATGAACTCTCAACTATGAACTATTTATTTATTAAACTTGCGAAATACCCCGCCCCGAAACCATTATCGATATTTACGACCGCTACGCCGGGAGAGCAGGAATTAAGCATGGCCAGTAACGCGGCTAACCCTTTAAAGCTTGCGCCATAGCCGCAGCTGGTCGGCACGGCAACTATGGGTGAGCTGACTAAGCCGCTAACTAAACTTGCCAAAGCCCCTTCCATCCCGGCCACCACTACGATTACCTTTGCTTTTCTAATCACTGCCATACTCTTCATCAGCCGGTGTACGCCTGCCACACCCACATCATAAACCCGCCGGGTGCGATTACCCATCACCTCTAAAGTTACCGCTGCTTCCTCTGCGACGGGTATATCCGATGTTCCGGCGGTAACCACTACCGCCAAACCCTTAGGCAAATTTTTTCTCTGACGGACCAGGTAGGCTAATTTTGCTTGCGGATTATACCTCAATCCGGGGAATGCCTTTTTAAGATAAGTGAATTTCCCCTCGTCTAGCTTAGTAAGCAACAAATCCTGTTTGCTTTTTATTAACTGCCGGGCGATCTTCTCTAAATGCTCCCTGGTTTTTCCCGGGCAATATACTACTTCGGAAAATCCGCGCCGTTTTTTTCTGTCTGTATCTATTTTGGCAAAACCCAGCTCGCAGAAGCCTCTGGCTTTAGGCATCAGTATCCCTTGAATATAATCACCACAATGAGCAATATCAATAGAAACGCTAAAATATAGAAATCGTTAAAATAGAAAAAATCGTCTATCTTCTCTTTTAAAGACGAGCTTTGCGAAATGATTTTCTTCTGAGGAGGGGGCTTGAACCTCTTCTTGAAATCTTCTACCTGCTGGCGCTTAAACCTTAAATATACGCCGCCTACTTTATAAGCGGGGATCTCCCCCCGTTCCGCCAGGTCAATAACTTCCTTCTCAGAAGCGCCCAGGATTATAGAGACGTCCCTGATAGTCAATAATTTTTCTTCTGCCATTTTGAATTTATTATTTGCCGATTTTGCCTTCCGCTATCCAGGAGTCGATCGCCTTTCTTTCAAACTTCCAGTCGTTGCCCTCTTTTAAGGCCGGGGCCTTTCCGGAATTAGCCCACTCCATTACCGAACTTAAGTCCACCTCCAGATACCGGGCTAATTCTTCGCAGTTCATGAAATCGTGCAGCATCATGCACCTGCCCTCTAAGATAGCGCCTTCGGCGATATTTAATTTTGCCGGATAAATGTCCCCTTCTACCATAGCAGTAGGCAGAAGCGTCAGCCTCTCCTTGGCAGTAATTCTTCCCTTTACCCTGCCGCCGACGACGATATTATCCCCGGTAATTTCAGCAATCACAACGGCAGCCTGGCCGACAGTCAAATTACCCTTTGTCTCCAAGATCCCCTGGAATTTACCGTTTATGCGCAAGTTTACGGGTTCTTTAAAATTCAGGCTACCCTGCATCTCGACATCCACATCCATGATTTTATCTTCTATCTTTTTTCTGCCAGTAGTAAAAGCCATAGCCACCTCCTTACACAGTTAGTGTACGCCAAACAATCATATATGTTTGGGCGTTAGCACAGTAAGTGCACGCCGAACAATCATATATGTTCGGGCGCTTTATTAAAAAAATTAATCCCGTTTCTCCTTAATTTCTAATTTAAAGAATATAATATTCTCTACCTGCCTTAAGAAGAAAAGGGACAGAAACGCCAAAAAAGTAGTCATCAGGGCAGCAAGAAAAAATCCGCACCCCACAGCCAGGCCGATTCCGGCAACCACCCAAAGGCTGGCAGCGGTAGTAAGCCCTTTCACCCCTTCTCTGTCGCGTATGATGGCACCTGCACCCAAAAAGCCGATACCCGTAATTACCCCGGCTGCAATCCGGGTTGGATCTAGGGGGGCTTTATTGCTATATATATCAAAAACGTATAACGATGTCAACATGATAAGGCAAGAGCCCAACCCGACCAAAATATGGGTACGCAACCCCGCAGTCCTGCGGTGCAGCTGTCTTTCCAGGCCGATAAAACCGGTCAGGATCACCGAAAGCACCAAGCGGATAATCACCTGTATATCGCTCAGCATACCTGCCTCCTTGCACAGTAAGTGCACGCCGAACAATCATATATGTTCGGGCGTTTTAATTCAAGTCCGCATTTAATTTTAAATCCGAACAATGCCCCTTTTTAAATAACCGGTACCCTAAACCTGCGACCATCGCCGCATTATCCAGGGAAAGTTTAAACTGCGGGAAATATACCTTTACTTTTTTAGCTAAGGCCTGATGAAAAAACTTTTCCCTTAACCGGTTATTGGCCGCAACACCTCCGCCGACTACCAACCTATTTACCTTCTTCTGCTTGCAGGCTAATAAAGACTTCCTGATCAGCGTATCTATTGCCGCCTCCTGAAAGGAAGCGGCAATATCCTGTTTCTGCTGAGCGGATAACCGGACAACCTGCCTGCCGGCAGGCAGGGCCGGATAACCTGCCTGCCGGCAGGCAGGGCCGGATAACCGGCGTACATAATATAATACTGCGGTCTTTATGCCGCTGAAACTGAAATCCAGAGGGTTCTTGGTATCAGAACAGCTGAATTTTATTTTTTCAGAGTCTCCTTTTTCGCCCATCCGCTCAATTGGCGGCCCGCCGGGATAACCTAAGCCTAAAATTTTGGCTACCTTATCAAAAGACTCGCCGCAGGCATCATCCAGGGTCGAGCCCAAAAGCCGGATGCGGTCAAAGTCTTTGATATAAAATAAACTGGTATGGCCTCCGGATACCACCAAGCCCACAAACGGCAGGGCTATATATCTTGCGCTTAAGAAACTGGCATAAATATGACTTTGCAGGTGGTCGATACCCAGTAAAGGAATACCCAGGCTCAAGCTTAAACTTTTGGCAAAAGATATGCCTACTAACAATGAGCCTAAGAGCCCCGGCCCGCTGGTTACGCTGATCAGCTTTATATCTTTTAATTTAATTGCGGCATCTTTCAGGCTCGAATCTACTACCGCGGCAATAGTTTCCAGCTGCTTGCGGAAGGCGATCTCCGGAACCACGCCCCCGTATTTTTTGTGAAAATTCAAACTCGAGGAAACAACGCAAGAAAGAATTTTGCTGCCGTCTTTTACTACCGCAGCCGAAGTCTCGTCGCAGGATGTCTCGATGCCTAATACATACATGTTTTTGGTTTTTCTATTTAGCCAGCTCCGATACGAATACGAATTTATATCCTTCTTTAGCAAGCTTTGGCATCACTTCTTTTAAAACCTCCAGCGTAACCTTGCGGTCATGGCCGATGCCGACAGCCTGGCCGTAAATTTTAGCCCTTGTCTTGAGCTTATAGATCTGCCCCCTGATATATTGCGGATCATCATGATTATCCAGGAATACGTCTCTTCTGGCAAAGGGAAGGTGCATCTTATGGGCTAAATCCAGGCAAACGGAATCTCCGGAAACAAAACTATCCAAAAAATAAAGGTGCTTTTTCTTTACTTCTTTAAATATTACCGTCATGGTCTTTATATCTTGCGTAGCCTTTGAGCCCATATGGTTGGAAATGCCCCTTGCATAGGGCACATTTACTAAATCCTGCGCAATGGTGCTTTTTATCGCTGCTTCGTCCATCTTAGTAAGGACGGTATTCTTCTCAAGCCTTACTTTTTCGCGCGGCTCAGGCTCCATCGGCAGGTGCAAGATAACCTGAAAACCCCTCTGGTAGAGCTGAATAGCTGCGTTTTTAGAATAACCGAGGTTCGGCAAAACCGAAAGGGTCAAAGGGTATTTTATCTGGCTTAAGGCAGCCAGATTATTCAGGTTATACCCCCAATCATCCAGGACAATGGCAATCTTTCCCTTTACCGCCGGAATAACCGCTATCTCTAGGGCCTTCTTGGGCCGAAGTTTTATAATCGCTATCCACTGGACTATAATTACCGCGGTTAAAATAAAAACCGCGATTTTATAGCCGGCACTGGGCTTCATCGCTTACTTTTTATAAATTTTGAGCGCCTTCAGCACGTCTACCGCCCGGGCGAGCTGATTATCACTTTTATATTCCTGCGCCTTATCTTCCTTAGCCGCCTTCTCTTTTTTCTCTATCTCCTCAAAGACGGTATCGGCCTTTTTTATTAACTTGTCTTCTCCGCTGAGTAATTCCACCTTGCCCTCCTGGACCTCGATATCCGGGATGACGCCTTTACCGTGGATCTCTTTACCGAGGGGCGTAAAATATTTACTGGTGGTCAGCCTCAGCGCTGAGCCGTCGCCAAGCGGTATTACCGTCTGTACCGAACCCTTCCCGAAAGATTTCACCCCCAGAATGATAGCCCGCTTATAATCCTGTAACGCCCCGGCAACTATTTCGCTGCCTGAAGCTGAGCCTTCGTTGATCAATACCACCATCGGCATATCCAGGATAGGATGCGCGGAGCGCGAAATAAACTCTAAACTTTGCGCAGGCTTACGGCCCTTGGTATAAACAACCATCTTTCCTTTTTCGATAAACTTTTCGGTTACTTCCACTGCCACATCCAGCAACCCGCCCGGGTTATTGCGTAAATCCAGGATCAGGGCATCCATGCCTTCCTTTTTTAATCTTTCTAAGACTACGGCGATATCCTGAGGGGTATTTTCCCTGAATTCGACTAAGCGGATATAGCCGATACCGTCTTCTAAAATCCTGGCTTCTTTTATATCTTTTATTTTGATGATATCCCTGACGATCTTAAATTCCAGAAGCTTTTTTTCCGATTCCCTTAAAACAACCAGGGTTACCGCTTCCCCGGGCTTGCCGCGCATCTTTTTTACCGCCTCGGTAAGCGTCATGTCGCGGGTGAGGTCATTATTGATTTTGACGATGCGGTCATTGGCTTTTATGCCTGCCCGCCAGGCCGGCGTATCCTCGATAGGAGTGATGACCGTCAGGAGCCCGTCTTTTACAGTAATCTCGATACCTAAGCCCCCGAATTTACCCTCGGTATCGACTTTAAGCTCATTATAAGTATCCGGGTCAAGAAACTGGCTGTGCGGGTCCAGCGCCGCCAGCATTCCCTTTAATGCCCCGTAAATAAGGTCTTTGGGTTTTGTCTCATCTACATAATCTGTCTGGATTATTGCCAGCGTATCAGAAAATAATTCCACCTGCCGGTACAGATCGTCCTTTTGTTTCTTTTCTATTCCCGACAACGCCGCCGATGCCGCTATAAAAATGGCGGAAAAAATAACTATCCCGATAAAGATTTTCTTGCGCATTAGTTAAAGCCTCCGCTTTAAAATCTCCTGAACCACTTTAGGGTTTGCTTTGCCGCCTGTTTTCTTCATCACCTGACCGACGAGAAACATTATTGAACTTTCTTTTCCTGTTTTATAATCCTGGACAACTTTAGGATTCTCCTGAATAACTAAATTAACATCTCTTTCAAGGCTCGCCTCATCAGAAATTTGTACGAGGTTCTGTTCAGATATAATGAGTGCTGGGGATTTGTGAGTTTTTGCCATTTGCGCCAAAACCGATTTTCCGACCAAATTAGAAATTTTTCCATTTTCGACAAAACCGATTAACTCAATAGTATCCTTAGGCTCGATGCCTAATCCAGAAATTGAAACAGCGTTATCCGAAGCGATAGCCGCTATCGGCCCGACCAGCCAATTTGTGACGACCTTCTTATCTTTTTGCGGATATCCTCTTAAACAAATTTCTGCATACGCTGCGTCTTCTTTATTGTCTACAAGTATTTTTGCATGGTACTGCGATAAACCATAATCCTTGATAAACCGTTGCATTTTCTCTTGAGGCAATTCGCCTATGGTATTTTGTATCTCTGCGATTTTTTCTTTTGAAATAATAAACTGCGGCAGGTCTGGGTCGGGAAAATAACGGTAATCTTTGGCTTCTTCTTTGCTGCGCATAGCCAGGGTCTGCTGCGACTTTTCATCCCAGAGCCGGGTTTCCTGCACTATAGCCTGGCCTAAATCTTGCAACCCAGTCTGCCGTTTTATTTCAAAAACCAGGGCATCCCTGACCGCCTTAAAAGAATTCATATTCTTCAGCTCTGTTTTTGTGCCCAGTTCCTTTGCGCCTTTGGGCCGGATAGAAATATTGGCGTCGCAGCGCAAAGAACCTTTTTCCATATCGCAATCAGAAACATCGAGGTACTCAATCGTACTTTTTAGCGCGGTCAGGTATTCATAAGCTTCCTGCGGAGAATTGATATCCGGATCGCTCACTATCTCCAGAAGCGGGATGCCGGCGCGGTTAAAATCCACCAGAGTAAAATTTTCCGCGTGGATCAACTTTCCCGCATCCTCCTCCAGGTGCGCCCTGGTGATGCCGATGCGCTTGATTTTGCCGTCGAGCTTAATATCCAGAAAACCGTTCCTGGAAAGAGGAAGATCGTACTGGGAGATCTGGTAATTCTTCGGCAGGTCCGGATAATAATAATGTTTGCGGTCAAACTTGGTAAACTCCTGTATTTGGCAGTTAAAGGCCAAAGCTACTTTAAGCGCATATTCCAGGGCGGTCCTATTCAGCACCGGCAAAGAGCCGGGAAAGCCCAGGCAGACCGGGCAGGCCTGCGTATTAGGGGTGTTGCCGAATTCCGTAGAACAGCCGCAAAAGGCCTTGGTCCTGGTCTTTAAATGTAAATGCACTTCTAATCCGATGACTGCCTCGTATTCCATGGGTATTTAAATTTTTGGCTTCATGCTATGCCAGGGCGTACTCTGTTCATAGCTATAGGCGACCTTAAAAAGTGTCTCTTCTGCGAAATGCCTGGCTAAAAGCTGCAGACCCACCGGCAATCCTTCTTTGGTAAAACCGCAAGGCACGGATATCCCCGGGATCCCCGCTAGATTTGCCGATATGGTATAGATATCCGAAAGGTACATCTTTAAAGGGTCGTCTGTTTTTTCGCCTATTTTAAAAGCCGGCGTCGGAGTTGTGGGGGTGAGAATACAATCGCAATCCTTAAACACCCGGTCAAAATCCTGCTTAATCAGAGTCCTGACCTTCAGGGCCTTCAAATAATAGGCGTCATAATAGCCGTGCGATAAAACAAAGGTGCCTAATATCACCCTTCTTTTTGCCTCTTCGCCGAAAGCCTCCCCCCTGGTCTTTTTGTACATTTCAATCATATCTTGATCAGATTTTCTAAAGCCGTATTGCACGCCGTCAAACCTGGCCAGGTTAGAGCTTGCCTCTGCGGTAGCGATAATGTAATAGACGGGAACCGCATACTCCGTGTGCGGCAGGGATACTTCTTTACAGACAGCCCCCAGGATTTTCAGTTTATCAATCGCCTCCTCGATGGCTTTTTTAACTTCCGGGTTTATGCCGGCAATAAAGTATTCTTTGGGTATGCCTATCCTAATGCCTCCAATATCATTAACCAAGGCCTTTGTGTAATCCGGAACTGCGGTGTCTACGGATGTGGAATCGCGCGGCTCGTATCCCGAAATTATATTCATCAAAAGCGCTGCATCGCGGGTGTCCTTGGTAAGCGGGCCGATCTGGTCGAGGCTGGAAGCAAAAGCGATTAATCCGTAACGCGAAACCCTTCCGTAAGTAGGCTTCATACCGACTACGCCGCAAAATGCTGCCGGTTGCCGGATGGAGCCTCCGGTATCCGTCCCTAAGGCCCAGACTGCTTCATCCGCAGCCACTGCCGCCGCAGAACCTCCGGAGGAGCCGCCGGGCACGCGTTCTAAATCCCAGGGATTATGCGTCGGGCCAAAACAGGAATTTTCCGTGGAGGAGCCAAAAGCAAACTCATCCATATTGGTCTTTAAAGGCATAATATCAAGGCCGGCCTCTTTTAATTTGCGGATTACGGTGGCATCATAGGGAGGCTTAAAACCTTCCAAAATCTTAGAGCAGCATTCGGTGGGGTAGCCTGCGGTACAGATGTTATCTTTGATAGAAATGGGGATGCCTTTAACTCTGAACTCTGAACTCTGAACTCTGAACTCTGAATGCCTGACATACGCCCCGACTTTATGATCTACTTCCTGTATCCTTTTGTCCAGCGAAGCGATGATTGATTCGGGCGTAGCTTCGCCTTTATCTATTTTTTCGTTCAGTTGGTGCGCGGTTAACTGATATAATTCCATTATTCGATCACCTTTGGCACGACAAAGAAACTTTTTTCTTTTTGCGGGGCATTCTCCAGCGTCTGCTCAAGGGACAAAGACTCAACCGGATGATCACTCCTTAATACGTTTTCCAGGGGCAAGATATGGCTGGTAGGCAAAACACCCTTGACATCCAGCTTGTTGAGCTTATCGATAAAATCCAGGATATCTTTTAGCTCGGCGGATAGCTTATCCAGTTGCGCTTCTTTAAGTTCGATCCGCGCCAGATACGCCACATCTTCAATCGTTTTCTTCTCTATCGCCATACCCTCTCCTCCATATTTAACTTTTTATAATAACATTCTTTGCCCCAAAAGTCAAAATATATTGCTTTGTAGACGGGACTGTCCCCGACAGGTGTATTACAAATTGTTCTTAGGGGACTGTCCCTGAGATTCAGGGTCAGTCCCCTAAGGAAGACTTCGCAGGAGCTCTGGCGGGGACAGACCCTGTGCCAGCCAAAAACTTATGGACAAAAGGCTTAAATTATGTAGAATATCTATAAATCAGATGAAAGAGAAAAAACCTAAATACTACCTTAATCCAGAGGGCGAATTTATCATCGAAAATTACAACTACGCCAAGCCCTTTGCCAGCTTCTTCCCCGGTATTGCCGGAAAATACGGCATCCCGATGTGGGTCTTCTATGTCAACCGCGGCCAGGCAATCGCCTCTTTCGGCACCCGGGACAAAGACCATGCCATCATGGAGTTCCTCCCTGCCAATAAGGCCTGGCAGGTGGCGTCGCTGAAAGGTTTCCGTACCTTTATCAAGATAGGCGCCGGCAAGAAGAAAATCTTCTACGAACCCTTCCATAACGGCTTTGTAAATCTTGGCTTCGATTTAACCAATAAGATGTCCATTACCTCCTACGACTTAAAAATAGAGGAGAATAATCGCACCCTCGGGCTAAGCACTAAAGTGGAATATTTCACTATCCCCCTTGACCGCTATGCTGCACTGGCCAGGATCGTGACTTTTAAAAATACCGCGCAAAGCAAAAAACATCTGCAGGTGCTCGACGGGCTGCCGCAAATCATCCCTTTCGGCATCAGCAACCTCTTCCTGAAGAAACTTAACCGCACTATCGAGGCCTGGATGAAAGTAAAAAACCTGGATAAGGCGGCGGCCTTCTACAAGGTAGATGTCGACCCCATTGACCGGCCGCAGGTAATCCACATTCACGAAGGCCACTTTTACCTGGGATTTCTTTACGAAAAAAACAAGGCAAAGATTATCCGGCCGATAGCAGACCCTGACTGTATATTCGGCCCGGTAACCGATTTTTCCTGCCCGCAGAAGTTTCTCCTGGCGGAAAAATTCGGCTATCCCAGAGAACAAATCTTAGAGAGTAAAACCCCCTGCGGCATGTCGCTCTTGAATCTGGAGCTTAAGCCGCAAGAGGTAAAAACATTTTATAATTTGACCGGATATATCCGCAGCCAGGAAATGCTGAATAAATATGTCCCTAAAATTGCCCGGGCCGATTACTTAGCTTTAAAAAAAGAGGAAAATAAAAAAGTAATCCAGCAGCTTCAGGAAGATATCCGGACCTCCAGTTCCTCGCAAAAATTCGACCTTTACGCCCAACAGACCTACCTGGATAATATCATGCGCGGCGGCTATCCCCTGCCCCTGCAATTAAATAAAGGCAGGGCTATATTCTACCTTTATTCCAGAAAGCACGGCGATTTAGAGAGGGATTACAATAAATTTCAGCTGCAGGCTACTTATTTTTCCCAGGGTAACGGCAACTACCGCGATGTCAACCAGAACCGCCGCCTGGATGTCTGGTTCAACCCCGAGATCAAAGAGGAAAATTTAGTCGCGCTTCTAAACCTGATTCAGGCAGACGGCTTCAATCCGCTGGTAGTAAAAGGGGCCAGCTTTACCTTAACCGATGCCTCAGCTTTAGAAAATAAATTACGGGGTGCGGCAAAAGATGAAGAGATCAGAAAAATAGTTTCCTCTCTTTCCGGAGAGTTTACGCCCGGGGATGTCCTTACCTTCATCGAAGATAGCGCTATAAAGCTAAAAATTTCCTCTGATGCGTTTATGGAAGCATTGCTTTCCTGCTCAAGCCACGGACAGGAGGCCCAGCACGGGGAAGGCTTCTGGATTGACCACTGGGCATATAACCTGGACCTCTTGGAAAGCTACCTGGCGATCTACCCGGAAACATACGCAGACCTGTTTTTCAGGCGGCGTGATTTTACTTTTTACGATAACACCGAAACCGTAAAACCCCGGGATGAAAAATACCTGCTGCTGGGCAACTTACCCAAGCAGCTGCATAGCCTCCTGCCCGATAATACCAAAAGGGAGCTGATCAAAAACCGCTTAAGCTATCCGCACCTGGTACGCACCCAATACGGCAAAGGAGAAATATACCAAACTACCCTGCTGAATAAACTCCTCTGCCTCCTAAGCAATAAGCTGGCTTCTCTTGACCCCGGCGGCGTGGGCATAGAAATGGAGGCGGATAAACCCAGCTGGTATGATGCCTTAAACGGCCTGCCGGCGCTATTCGGCTCCTCGGTAAACGAGACCTTTGAGCTCAAGCGGCTGGCGCTCTTTATTCAACAGGCTTTAGAAAAAAGTAACCCGGAGAAAATCCGCCTGACCGAAGAAATCTATCATTTCTTAACCGGCCTTGCGCAATTAATAGCAGCGGATTCCCAGAAGAGTTCTGCCGAAGGAGACTTTGCCTTCTGGGATAAAAGCCACACCCTTAAAGAAGAATACCGCTATAAAACAAAATTCGGTTTTAGCGGCCGGGAAACGGAAGTCACGGCCGATGAGCTAAGGGCTATCCTGAACAATGCACTCAAGAAATTAAATGTGGCGATAGAAAAGGCCCGGGATAAAAAGTCCAGTAATATTTACTCTGCTTATTTTATCAATGAACCGACAGAGTACACTGTGCTTAAAGACAATTTTATCAAACCGGCCCGATTCCGCCAGAGGCCTCTACCCTTATTTTTAGAGTCACAGGTGCATGCCCTGCGTTTAACCAAAGATAAAAATGAAGCCGCCAGGATATATCAAGCTACCCGCAACAGCCGGTTATACGATAAAAAGTTAAAAATGTACAAGGTAAATGCCCCTTTAAAAGGTATGCCGATGGAAATCGGAAGGTGCCGCGCCTTTACGCCGGGGTGGCTGGAGAATGAATCTGTGTGGCTGCATATGGAATACAAATATCTGCTGGAGGTATTAAAACAGGGGCTCTCTAAGGAATTCTACGCCGAATTTAAAAATCTGCTCATCCCCTTTCAGGACCCGGCACGCTATGGCCGCAGCATCCTGGAAAATTCCTCCTTCTTGGTCAGCAGCGCCTTCCCGGATAAGGGCCTGCACGGCAACGGCTACGTTGCCCGCCTCTCCGGATCAACCGCAGAATTCCTTAATATCTGGCTGATCATGAATACAGGACTTGAGCCGTTTTTTATCAACTCTAAAAACGAATTGAACTTAAGGTTTGCGCCGATACTGGCAGGATGGTTATTTAAAAGAGACGGGGCTTACGAATTCAATTTCTTAAGTAAAATACGGGTAACCTATCATAACCCGAAAAGAAAAGATACCTTCGGCAAAAATGCCGCAACCGTCAAAAAAATAGTATTCCGCGATAAAGGCGGCAGACCCGTGGAAATCCCCTCAGGCATAATACCCCACCCTTATGCCGAACAGATACGTTCGCGCCAAATCAAAACTCTGGATATATTCTTAAGCTTAGGTTAGAATTTGCGGCGGTAGTATAAGCGGACTATGTGCGGGGTATCGATGGTGCGCAGCGACCCTCCGTAAGGATCCCAGCCGATATCGATAGTCCCTCCGGCATAGGGGTCGCGGCTGGCCTCTCCGTATTGAAAGGTAAAATCTTCATCTGCCGATTTTTTATAACTGATCTCGCTAAAGAAATTATGGTGGCCTACGCTTTTTGTCGAGCCGGTAATCAAACTGTCTAAATCCTGCCAACGGGAATAAGCATACTTAAGGAAAAACCCCACCTTTTTAGTCAGCATATAGGAAAATTCAAAGCCTACGTGGTTCATATTATCGTCGACCTGGCCGGCCTTGGCGTATTCGTTACGGGTATAAGACAGATACAACTCCATCTTCTCCACGGGACTTATCCTTAATCCTGTCTTAAAAATATTATAATAAGGATAGGGCGGTTTGGGAAAGAACTGCTGGCTGTAAAGCCAGTTACGTATATCCCGGTAGCGCCTGCCGTCCTGAGTATAGACCAGAGAATTATTGCCGCTGTTCAATAAACCTCTGGGGAAATTATCATAACCCAGCGAAATATCATTGGTATATTCCCAAATTCCGCTTAAGGCCAGCCATTCAAAAAATTTATATTCTAACCCCAGGGAGCCGGTTTTTAAAGACGGGTCCTTGTCGGCTTCGATCTGGACGTTATCATAATAAACCCTGTTGACAGGATTAAATATAAAAGGGTCCAGCCCCGCCGTAGTATCCGGCATAGCTTGGTATATACCTAAGAGCTTGGCGGTTAATTTATTATTTAGCTGCCAGGTCAATTCATCGCGGGATACATTTTCCAGGAATTTACCTTTGGTACTGTGCACATTACGGATATCAAAGAGATTCTCTATCTTTTTATCCCAGAGGGAAGTTTCCAGGCGCAGGCCGATGGTGCTGCGGCCGATATCAATACCGTTTCCTATGGCAAAGGGCTTGACATCGTCCCAGGTCAGCCCGCCATCCTGATAGTAATACTGGAAGGGCTGGCGAAAATGCAGGTGCCGGGACCAGTATTCATCATCGCGCGTTTCCACATATGAAGACAACGGCGCGTCAAATTCATTATCCATGCGCGAGACAAAAAACCTGAATTTGGTAAAAAATTTATCGCCCTTTTCCGGCTGGATGCCGTCATAGCCGTATTTGGTATCCATAATACTTTTGCGGTTAGGCAGAGTGCCGACAAGGGAAAAATAATAGGCGTAACCATCCGCATCTGTTTCATAATCTGCGTTGCTTAAGTCGTAATCCGACTGCGCATGGGCAAGCTCCAGGCTCATCTTCAGGCCATTGATCACCTCAAAGCCCAAATCCGTGGCTAAAACATAATTGTTTGCATCAAGCCGCATATCCCGGTCGATATTGAACCCCAGGCGACTGGTACCGCTTACTCCTAAAGTGAGATTATCGGCTAAGGAATGTTTCAGGCGCAGCGCAGAGACTATATTGTCCAGCTGCCCATAATCCTGCCAGGGGTCTTTGGGCGTGGCGATGCTGGCGTTAAGCAAAGTCTGCTCTTGCGGGCTGAAATTAGCATTCAGGCCCCTTAAGAGCGTCAGGCGCGTGCCTTCACTGTCCCTGACCGGAAAAGATATTTCATTATCCCAGTACCCCTTACTGTAATCTACCGGCGCAGCTCCCGAATTTAATACGCCGTGGCTCCAACTATTTATCCAGGGGCTGTTCTCCCACCAGGTATGGTTATTGGATAATTTTAAGGGGTCGTCAAAGGTCTGCGCCTGTTTTTCGTAGGCAAAAGGAAAGATCCTTACCGAGGAATAGTCATTGGCATAATCCAGCCAGAGTTCACGCACCGGCTGGAACTGGAAATACATTTTAATTGCCGGTATATCAAAATCATTCCCAAAAGCCGATCTGACCCTCACCGCGGAGGTCTGTCCATGCTTGACTTTTAATTCCGGCAGATTAAAGGAATCTCCGTTTTGCAAAGTAAAGACCCTTTCGTTTAAAGTATAGCCGTTGCTGGCGGAATACTTTAACTTGATCTGGCCGACATCTCCTCCCGTGTTTGGTATCGTGATCATATTATCGCCGCTGGTGCCGGTAAAACTCCAAGGATCGACGGTAAAATTGCTATGAAAATTAAAACCGGATTCGTTACTCTTGTCTAGATTAACCCTGAGCCGGTCATAAATCCGCGGGTCATAAGTATTCTCTCTTCTGTTCAGCCCTTCCCCGGAAATCGTGCGCCAGTTCTTTTCGTTCAAATCGAAATTTGCGCGTTTCCAGAGCGCGCCGTCATCAGCAGAGACGCCCAGGCGCGTCTGTACCTCTCCGCTGATATCGATTCCGGCAAGCTTCAAACCTGGACCGTTTTTTTGCGGCACCTTTTCTTTTTGAATTTCTTTTTTACTGTCTCTGCGTATGATTTTCTTATCCAATTCAGCTAACTTCTTCTCCATCAACTCATCTCTGCTGGGGGCCTTTTCTGACTTCTTGACAGGTTCCTTTTGTTTTTCAACCGGTTCTTTCCGAAGCTGCTTTACGGATTGCTTGGCTATTGGTTTTTCCGTGGGCTTTTGAAGAGATGGTTTTTCTTTCACGGGCTTAGCCCGGGCCTTCTGGACAAGTTGCGCTGTTATCTTTTTGCCTTGAGATTTAACGGGTTGCTGATTAAAATTAGTTTGCGCTACCGGCTTGGACTGTTTAGGCGCAGCTACCTTGCTCTCCTTTGGCGCGGCAGGGAAATCTTTCTTAAAGATAATATCGATATATTTCTTGGCGGTTTTATTACCGGGGTCCAACATCAAGGCCTTATTAAATTCCATTAAGGCATCGTCATATTGGCCCGTGCGGTAAAATGAGATACCGAATTCGCAAAGATATTCGGCGGTAGGGCTTTTGGCAAAGACGGGGGCAGGGAGGATAAAATTGGCAGAAATAAAGATTAACGCAGTTGCCAGAGAGATTATTTTCTTAGTCATCTTTTATATTATTATATCGACTGGACTTAAGCTGTCAAGTGAAAAAGGAAAGCCTTATAGATATTCCCGCTGGTGCGTAATCGTCATATCCAGGAAGGTGCGCAGCTTTCTGGAACGGGTAGGATGCCTGAGTTTCTTTAGGGCCTTGGCCTCTATCTGGCGCACCCTTTCCCGGGTTACCTTAAAGACATTGCCCACTTCCTCTAAAGTCCTGGGCGTACCGTCAACGACCCCGAAACGCAAGACCAGAATCTTCTTTTCACGCTCGGTGAGCGTGCTTAAAGCGGAGTTCATCTCCTCTTTCAGCATTGCCCGCACCGTCGCGTTTGCCGGGGAAACCGCTTTTTTGTCCTGAATAAAATCCCCGAAGTGAGTATCCCCTTCGTCGCCGATAGGCATCTGCAGGGATATCGGCTCCTGCGCAATCTTCAGTATCGACTTGATCTTATCCTGGGGCAGCCTCATCTTATAGGCAATCTCTTCCGGGTTGGGTTCGCGGCCGCTCTGCTGCACAAAGATGCGCGAAAAGCGGATAATCTTATTGATGGTCTCGGTCATATGCACCGGGATTCTGATCGTGCGCGCCTGGTCCGCGATTGCGCGGGTAATCGCCTGCCTGATCCACCAGGTCGCATAAGTGGAAAATTTATAACCTCTTTTGTATTCGAATTTTTCTACCGCACGCATCAGGCCGATATTGCCCTCTTGGATTAAATCTAAAAAAGACAAGCCCCGGTTAGTATATTTTTTAGCAATGCTGACCACCAACCTAAGGTTAGCCTCTACCAGTTTCTTTTTGGTGCGGTTAAACTTGACGTGCGTAGAGCGGATAAATTTTAATTTTTCCCTTATTTTAGCATGGGGTTCGCCTATCTGCCTGAATATGGCGCGCCGCCTGATTAAATTACGTCTTGACTGGCGCTCGATAATGTCGACTTCCCTTAAGAGCCCGAAAAGCCGGCGCACCGCCCGCTCAATCACCGAAGTGATAAAATTAAGCTGCATTAATAACTCCAGGCCCTTTGCGTCGCTGCGCGTATTCTTTAAGCGTTCGATGATGCGCTCGATCCTCTTTAATACATTGGTATCTTTGGCCTTGATATCTTCTTTGACCGCTTCTTCCAGATTAAGCTTTCCCTCCAGGATCTCCTCGGCAATATTGACTATCTCCCGGCGGGCAAATTTGCTGGAGAGCGCTGCGCGCTTAAAATTATCTTCGGTCTCTTCTATTTTTTTGGCCAGCTCTATCTCATGCTCGCGCGAAAGCAGGGAAATGGAACCCATCTGCTTAAGGTACATTTTTACCGGGTCATCCAAAGGCAGAAAACGCTCCTCCACCTTAAGCTGGCCGGCAAGAATATCCTCTTTAAATGCCGCAGACGCAACTGGCTTTTCTATTTCCCTCTCTCCTTCGCTTTCCACTAACTGGATGTCCTCGTTTCCCAAAATCTCAAAGATGCGGTCGATATCTTCGGATGAAGAAACGCCTTCCGGCAAAAGTTCATTTACCTCATCATAAGTCAGGAACCCCTTTTGCTTGCCTAAGGCGATGATTTTTTCTACGTCTTTCTTGGTATATTCTTTCTTTTTCATCTTATCCCTACCTCTTTCTGATTAAATTATCGAACTCCTCCATCAGGCTGCGCAGCCGCGGCTCGTCGCCTAAACGCTGGGCAGTTTTTATTTCTTCGTGCAGCTCGCATTTCTTCAATTTTATTCTGTCCGCCTTAAGGCGCCGCACGCAATCATCGATTATCTTATCCCTGTTTTCAGGCGGCACTTCCATAAACTGAGACTCGCATAACAGCTGTGACAATTCCTCATCGGCAAGATGCGAGATCAGCTTACTGGTCTCTACCTCCTTGCCCTGTGCTATCAGGTCGAACATCACCGAAATTATCCGCGCGGTGCGCTCATCCTGAAAATCCCCCGGCTCTAAAATATCTTTGATGCGGTTAATCAACTCCGCCTCTTCCAGCATCAGTTTAATCAGCATCTTTTCCGTGGCGCTGATGTTCATTGTGCTGCGGGATGAAACCGGGCTAGCTTGCGGATAAACTTTATCTTCCTTTACCTTTTTTAATTCCTGCAATAAAGCGTCTTCCGGAATATGCAGCTCCTCGGAAAGTTTTTTCAGGTAGCCCGCCCTTAAAACCGCATTCTTGAATTTATTGATCGTCGGCAGCATCCCGGAGGCAATTTCTGCCTTGCCTTGCACTTCCTTAAAATTATAGCGCGACTTTAAAATCCTTAATTTATAATCGAACAGGTTCTCTGCCTGCGCGATTTTTTCTTTGAAAGCGGCGATCCCGTGCTTACGCACGAATAAATCAGGGTCAAAGCCTTCAGGCAGCGAAACCACCCTGACGTTCATGCCCTCTTCGATAAAAATATCGAGGCTCCGCAGCGTTGCCATTTCCCCTGCGGTATCGGGGTCATAGACCATCACCGCATTATGCGTATGGCGCTTTAACAGCTGCGCCTGTTCTATTGTCAGGGCCGTGCCTAAAGAAGCGACGATATTATTTAAGCCCTCCTGGTAAGGCATGATCAAATCAAGATACCCTTCCACCACCACCGCATAATCGGCGTCCCTGATGCTGTCCTTGGCAAAATTCAGGCCGTAAAGGTTCCTTCCTTTTATATAGACCGGGGTCTCCGGAGAATTCACATATTTGGCTAAATCCTGCGCCTTTGCGGAATCCGCCAGGATCCTTCCCCCGAAAGCAATCGGCCGCGATTTAATATCAAATATCGGAAAGATAATGCGGCTGCGGAAACGGTCATAATAACCGCCTCCGTCCTTGGGTACGATCAGGCCTGCCTTCTCCATTAAGGCCAGGCCGATACCCTTAGCCCGCAGGTGGCTGATTAAAGCATCCCAGCTATCCGGGGCATAACCTACTTTAAAAATTTTTAACGTTTCTTTCTTAACCCCGCGTTTTAGAAGGTAGTTATTTGCCGCTGATCCTAAAGCAGAATCCAGGGCCTGCTCATAAAAATAAGCGGCTAATTCATTCACCTTGCATAGCTGTGCCGAAAGGCTCGCAACTTGCGGGTCCTGCTTCTGGCTCTCCGGCAGCTTAACGCCGCTTTTTCTTGCCAGGAGCTCGACCGCCTCCGGAAACTCCAGGCGCTCATGCTGCATCAGGAAATTAAAGGCGTTCCCCCCGGCACCACAGCCGAAACAATGGTATATCTGGCGGTCCGGCGAAACCATAAAAGAAGGCGTCTTTTCGTGATGAAAAGGGCAATTTGCCTTAAAATTCCTTCCCGCTTTTTTTAGCGGGATATAGCCGCCGATTAACTCCACGATATCCACGCGGCCTAAAATATCGTCCAATATATTATCGGGAATGCGTCCTCTCATTATGCCTGATCCTGCGGAAGCCTGAACAACTTGTAATAGAAAACTTTTCTTCTTTTTCTATTCTGTCTAAGAGAAGATTAAAGCCTAACGTGTCGGAAGATATGTGGCCGGCAATGACAACGTTTAAGTTGGTCTCTTTGACTTTCTTAAAATGCTCTTCGCTTAAATGCATGCAGATTAAAGTGCGCACCCCGGCCTTATACATCTTATCCAGGACATCTTTCGGCCCTTCTGTGCCGCCGGTCATCTCTACCGAGATCTTGCCCACCGGCCTTTTCGGGCTGCCGGCGATGATGCGCGGGCCAGCCAGCATCTTTGCCGCATCTTGATACTCGGGGATTCTCATCAGTATGCCGATTATATCTTGTACCCTGCGGGGCTTTTCTCTCTTTAGTAGTTGTTGCAAAAAAGAAAAGACGTGGTTATCCGCCGGGGTATGCGCGCACATAAACGGCAGGCCCAATAACCTCGCCGCATCCACCGAGCGCATATGGTTCTGAGCCAGAACTTTTCTTTCTACCTCCTGCATCCGCTCATCCAGAAACCCCTGCGCCACTTTTTCGGCAATCCCCAGCCTCTTTAATAAATCCACCTGCAGCTGCATTACTTCGTAAAACGCAGCCCATGCCCTTCCTTCCGGATGATGCGCAATCACTAAATCCAGCCCCTCCCGAGAACGGATCCTGTCGGCAAGCAAAAGCTCGCCTACCTCGATATCTATTCCAACGAGGATTTTTTTAACCTCGGTACCGGGGGCACCGTACAATATTTTAGTATCGGCAAAAGGGTTTTTCCCGATTTTTTTGCGCGGGTCGCGCTGGATGCCGAATTTTATGATCTGCTGATATAGGCGGCTTAATTTCATATTTTTAGATCGTCCCCTACTTCACGGATGGTCTTGTTTAATTTCTCTTTGACCATAAACTTGAACATGAATTTATCCCAGATAGTGGTATAGGCCAGGACGGAAACCCGGAATAAACTTTTTCCGGAATAAGAAGTAACGACGCTGTTTTTCAGGTAGTTAATGCTGGAAATCGCCAGCATGTAAATGATCAGGCTGGAGAGCAAAACCGCCCTGCCTATGCTTAAGACAAAACCGCCCCAGGCGTTTAACTTCGGCAGCACTTCAGTTTTGACTAGATGTGTAAAAGTCTCGCGCAGCAGAATGAATATCGCATATCCCAACAAGAATAGAATGATAAAGAAAATGAAGTCAAAGAAATCCAGGGGCATCCCGGGTATTTTTATGCGCTTGCCTACCCAGTCAGAAACAAGGGTATAATAATGAAAAGCCAGATACATTCCCAGAACCGTCCCTAGAAGCTTGAACAGCTCTATAAAGAACCCTCTTTTTGCGGCAATGTAGCAGACGCGCACTGCCACCAGTAGCACTAAAATATCCACCCAATTTATCTGCCTTAAGATACCCAATAACATGGCTTTATCCTTTCTTTTTCGGCCAAAAATTCTCTAAAGTATAACATATAAAAGGAGTTATGTCAAGGAAAGCGCTTTCCAGCGAGCCCTAAGACATGGAGGTATGCGAGCTGGCCCCGCCAGGCGGGGCTAATCATTCTACCTCAAAGGAGATAATGACATTGAAAGAAAGCTGCGGGTAGTCCAGTTCCTTGGGGAAATTGGGAAAGGGCGAGGCGCTTTTGATGCTTTGCAGGGCAATCTCTTTGAGGTAGCTGCTGGAAGAAGACTTCTCCTCTGCTAACCTGACCTCCTGCAGGTAGCCGTCATCAGAGACAATAAAAGAAAGATAAACCTCCCCTACTTCCGAGCTGGTATAATTCTGGTAGGCGGCGCGCTTGATTTTTTCGCGCACCAGCTGGTAATAACTGATGTAGGAAGGGTTGTTAATCTTCTCTAAATCTACGGGCGGCAGGCTTATTTTTTTCTTAATCGCGATCACGTCCGGCTTATTAAAAACCGGCTTCACAAAAGCCAGCTCCCGGTGCATAGCCCCTTTATTCCTCTCTAAAATCTCCTTCTTATTTAGGAACGGCGGAGGGAAATTCTTATTCAGGCCCACAGGCAAAGATAATCTTAATAAAGGCTCTTTCCTGACAGGGGAAGTTTTGGGGGAAACTTTATTATCCCAGGGAGCCTCCAGATATCTGATCTCTACCTTCTGCGCAGGCTTATTTAAAGAGGGCGTAGTAAAAGAGGAATGCTGTATCAATATCGCTCCGTGCGCCAGCACAGAGATTAAAAGGATAACTTGGAAGGTCTTATCGGAAAACATAATTAGTTAAGATTAACACAATTATCTTTATTTAGCAAGTTAGAATTTTAAAAGGAAATCTTCATTCCGCCGTAAAATGCCCTTCCCGGCATAGGATAGTCCCTTTCTTCTTGATACATTCTGTCAAAAATGTTATTGATTTCAAAATTAACTTCCGCATTCTTATTTATTCTATAAATAAAATTTAGATTCGACACACAGTACTGCTTAAGATGCACCGTGTTATCTGCATTAGCGAAGCTTTTGGTTTTATAGATTGTGCTTAAGCCCAGTTCGAACTTAGAATTAGGTGAATATGCTAGTCTTATTTTATATAGCTGCCTTGGTCGATATATTAACCACCTTTTTGTGTTTGTATTTTTAGCCCCCAGATATGTATAATTAAAATTAGCCTTAAGATGTTCTTTTAGCAGAAACTCTGTCTCAACTTCTACGCCTTTTATGGTTGCAGAACTTACATTTCGCGGCCTCCACCACCAGTTATTATCAACAGTCCACTCGATTAAATCTTTAAACTCTGTCTTAAATAAAGTAACGTCAGTCTTGAATTTTTTAAATAAATACCCACTTAAGCCTGCTTCGTAGGATATGGCTTTCTCCGGCTTTAGATTTGGGTTTCCTTCCACGCCACCCCAAAACCCGTAGTCTTCTCTCGGCCAATAGAGGTCATTAAAGGTAGGCGCACGAAAAGATTTTGCTGCTAAAGCATGGAGCTTAAGAATATTGAATAACCAAAATTCACAACTTGCACTTGGGCTGATTCTATCTCCAAAATTTGAGTACTTGTCCCAACGGGCGCCAAACTTCAAAGAACCAGTTTTAAAGAAATCCATTTCTGATTCAAAATAAGCACCTTTTAAATTGTACGCGTGCTCGCCACTGTTTGAGCTATTAAGCCTATTTTCTTGAAAACTCGTTCCGATCGCTGTTCGAAAGATACCAAAAAAGGTTTGGGAAACCTGTATATCCATTCCATATACTTTAGTTTGATTTGTAGTTTTATCAAGAGGCTCGGGCGTTTCAATAAACTCAAGCCTATCGGAATTGTGGAATAATTTTAATAATATATTTTGGCCTTCTAATAGTTTCCCGGCATAGGTGAGGTCAACATATCTTTTGAATGCTTTTTGTTTGTCGTTCAAGTCTGGGCTAGAAGCTGGACCGGGAGCGCCTACTTTAGAGTTATAATAACCGCTAGACACCATAACCCGATTATCTTTGTTAAACTGATAACCAAATTTTGTATTTACGTTATTGCTTAAATAACTAGAATTAGCTCTGTAACCACCTGAAGCAAAATAATCATAAGCAAGTAAGTAATCAAAATCTCTAATTTTATATCCGTGGGTTAAATAAGTATGTTTTGTGCTGAAAGACCCGAATTTGCTAAGTAGCTCGGTTTGCATTTTTTCTTTTCCGCTCTTGGTAACTATATTGATAACGCCCCCTACTGCATTTGCTCCATAGATGCTACTGGCAGGTCCGCGTAATACTTCGATTCTTTCAATATTTGAAAGGGGTATCTGATTGAAATCTGTAACACCATCGCGAGGTGTATTTACAGGTCTTCCATCGATAAGGGTTAAGACTTGAGCAGATGAAGCTCCGCGAATATGGACTGAGCGCGTAGAACCGGTGGAACCATATTCCAATATATCTACAGATGGTAATAAATCCAAAACTTCAGTAATCTCATCGGTAGCAGTGGACTCAAAATCTTTACTGGTAATTATGCTTATATTTTGCGTAGAATGTTTATATGTTTGTTCTATTTTTGAGGCAGTAACTACTATTTTTTCTAAATCAAGGGAGTAATTGGGCGCCTCCGGGTCACTTGCCTGACTGTTTATCGGAATTAAAAGGGTTAGGCTGGAAATAAATAAGACAAGTAATAGAACTTTAATTTTACAGGTCTTCATTTTCTTCTCCTTTGAGAATACTTCCCCTGCCTGCCCGCAGGCAGGCAAAATAGGCAATCGACCGGGCTTAATCGCTAAAACGCAAAAATTTTTTACGCTTTTGCGGTAATACCGTTGCAAGGCAGCACCCCGAATCACACGGGGATTTCCTTTGCCTATCCGGTAATTTGGTTTGCGGCGTATCTTTTAATATCCAAAAACCAGTGCTTCCAAAATCCTTCTTTCAGGACGGGCTCGCTTTCCAATATCTCAATCCTCCTTTTGAATATCGGCCCATCAACTACAAGAGTATGAAATTCTCCGTTTTCTCCGCAGGGGCAGACGCCTCTTTTCTTAAATTCACTGATTAGATCTTTATCGATATATCTGCCGATAAACTCCTTGCCTAATTTTTCCGCTTGAGCGCTGACAATAACTGCCTTGAAGCCAGAATCAATGAAATCTTCTACAATATCTTCCGGACGATTATTCCAGAGCGGCTCAACCGGAGAAATTCCTATTTCCCGGCAAACCCGCTCTACCCAATTTAGGTGGTCTAATAAAAATATGTCCCCAAAAATCATTTTGTCTATACCTTGCGCTTTTAATTGCAGCACGGCTTCCTTGAATTCTTCTTCGTATTTCTGCATATCAGCAGTAGTCTCTTTCTGAACCAGCGGTATCCCGATTAAGTCCGCCTGTAGTTGCATTAACTGCGATTCTATTCCGTGGAAACAGCCGCGTCTTGAGTCCCGCGAGATAAAATTGAGCAGGTATTCTACCTGATAGCCTTGCTGCATTGCTTTATAGCAGGCAAAACAGCTGTCCTTTCCGCCGCTCCAAGAAGATATTGCCGCTAAATTATCCATAGATTAATTCTTTACAATATATATATACTAAATAACGCTATAACTTCAGTTAGTTCATTTAT
>Ga0163200_1000272_pt1 | contig 23864 bp, 18 predicted proteins | sample PL_2010_200m_FD_113535 | JGI IMG/M metagenome (GOLD analysis project Ga0163200, IMG submission 113535) | Freshwater microbial communities from Powell Lake, British Columbia, Canada to study Microbial Dark Matter (Phase II) - PL_2010_200m | ecosystem: Environmental > Aquatic > Freshwater > Lake ... | reverse complement strand
TCGTCCGCCCGTTCGTTGCGCTGTTGCTGCTGTGGATGCTGGTTCCGCTGTCGATGACCGTCTACTTCTCGGTGATCCGCTACAACCTGTTATATCCCGGCGAGAACGGGTTCGTCGGGCTTGAAAACTTTCACTACTTTCTGACCGACGCCGGCTTCATGCCTGGCATGACCAACACGCTGATTCTGGTTGGCAGCGTGTTGCTGATCAGCGTCGTACTTGGCGTACTGATTTCCGCGCTGCTTGAGGCGGCAGATTTCACCGGGCGCGGGATCGTTCGCGTGATGCTGATATCACCGTTCTTCATCATGCCGACCGTCAGTGCGCTGGTCTGGAAGAACCTGATCTACCACCCCGTCTCGGGAATCCTAGCGGCCGTCTGGAAGTTCTTTGGTGCACAACCGGTGGACTGGCTGGCTCAGCATCCGCTGCTCTCGATCATCATCATCGTGTCCTGGCAATGGCTGCCCTTCGCGATCCTGATCCTGATGACCGCTATGCAGTCCCTCGACCAGGAACAGAAGGAAGCCGCACGTTTGGACGGCGCAGGCCCTATCGCGATCTTCTGGCATCTGACCCTGCCGCACCTGGCACGGCCGATCGCCGTGGTGGTAATGATCGAAACCATCTTTCTTCTCTCTGTATTCGCCGAGATTTTCACCACTACCAGCGGTGGTCCCGGCTACGCCTCGACCAATCTTGCCTACCTGATCTACACCCAGGCGCTGCTGCAGTTCGACGTCGGCATGGCATCGGCCGGCGGGTTGATCGCGGTGGTCATCGCCAATATCGCGGCGATCATCCTGGTGCGGATGCTCGGCAAGAATCTCACCGAAAAATACTGAGGACAGACCGATGCTGACGCTCAAACAAAGTCGCCGCCTCAATACCGTGGTGGTCGGGCTGTTCGCCTGGGCCGTGGCGCTGCTGCTGTTCTTCCCGATCTTCTGGATGCTGATGACCAGCCTGAAGACCGAGATCGACGCTTTCGCCACACCGCCGCAATTCATCTTCACCCCGACCCTGGAGAACTACCTGCAGATCCAGGACCGCAGCGGTTACTTCAAGTACGCCTGGAACTCGGTGACCATCTCCTTTGGCGCCACTGCACTGGGCATGCTGATCGCAATCCCGGCGGCCTATTCGATGGCCTTCTACGAGACCAAGCGTACCAAGGGCACCCTTTTGTGGATGTTGTCCACCAAAATGCTGCCGCCCGTGGGCGTGCTGGTGCCGATCTATCTGTTGGCCAAGCAGTTCGGCCTGCTCGACAGCCGCACGGTGCTGATCATCATCTACACGCTGATCAACCTGCCGATTCTCGTCTGGATGATCTACACCTACTTCAAGGACATACCGCGCGACATTCTCGAAGCGGCGCGCATGGACGGCGCCACGCTGATGCAGGAGATGGTTCGCGTGCTGTTGCCGATCAGTAAGGGCGGGCTGGCCTCGACCATGCTGCTGTCGTTGATCCTGTGCTGGAACGAAGCCTTCTGGTCATTGAACCTGACGTCCTCCAATGCCGCCCCGCTGACAGCGCTGATCGCCTCCTACTCCAGCCCGGAAGGCCTGTTCTGGGCCAAGCTTTCGGCCGTTTCCACCCTCGCCTGCGCCCCCATTCTGATATTCGGCTGGATCAGCCAGAAGCAGCTGGTCCGCGGCCTGTCGTTCGGCGCCGTGAAATAACGCCGCCCCGGTATTAACAAGATCGACAAGAATAAAAGGATTCGAACATGGCAGATCTTAAAGTTCATAACCTGAAGAAAAGCTTCGACGGCAACGACATCATCAAGGGCATCGATCTGGACATTCGCGATCGCGAATTCGTGGTCTTCGTCGGTCCCTCCGGCTGTGGCAAGTCGACCCTACTTCGACTGATTGCCGGACTCGAAGAAGTCAGTGGCGGCAGAATCGAACTGGACGGGCGGGACATCACCGATGTCAGCCCGGCAAAGCGCGACCTGGCAATGGTGTTCCAGACCTACGCGCTGTACCCGCACATGACGGTGCGCAAGAACATGTCCTTCGCCCTGGACCTGGCCGGCGCGGACAAACAGGAAGTGGCGCGCAAGATCGAGGCAGCCGCCCGCACCCTGGAACTGGAGCCGCTGCTCGAGCGCAAGCCACGCCAACTCTCCGGTGGCCAGCGCCAGCGTGTCGCCATTGGCCGCGCCATCGTGCGCAACCCCAAGGTATTTCTGTTCGATGAGCCTTTGTCGAACCTCGACGCCGCGCTACGCGTGCAGATGCGCCTGGAGCTGTCGCGGCTGCACCAGGAACTGCAGGCGACGATGATCTACGTCACTCACGATCAGGTCGAAGCCATGACCCTGGCCGACAAAGTGGTGGTGCTCAACGGCGGGCGCATCGAGCAGGTAGGTTCACCCATGGAGCTTTACCACAACCCCGCCAACCTGTTCGTCGCGGGCTTTCTCGGCACGCCCAAAATGGGCTTTTTGCAGGGCCGTATCAGCCAGGTTGAAGCCACCGGCTGCGAAGTGGAACTGGACGCTGGTTGCCGTCTGTGCCTTCCGCGTAGCGGCCCTTCGCTCGCGGTGGGCGACACCGTCACGCTAGGGATTCGCCCCGAGCACCTCAACCGCAGCACCGACGGCAATTGCCAGCTGGAAGTCAAAGCCGATGTCAGCGAACGACTGGGCAGCGACACCTACTGCCACGTCATCACCCAGGCGAACGAGCCGTTGACCATGCGCATCCGGGGCGACTTCACGCCGCGCTATGGCGAATCGCTGAGGCTGAGCCTGGACGCTGCCCATTGCCATCTGTTCGACGGCAACGGCCTGGCGGTCGGCCAATCCTTGCAACAGGTGGCCTGACCCGTCCACCGCTACCCAGCCTTCCATTTACCGGCAGATCGCTGCGCCCGCAATGGCAGCGATCCGGCTCCCGGCTTTTCCATTCTTACGCCCAGCGAGGCCTGACATGAAGTTGAAACGACAGAATCTGCCACAGCTGCCGGCGCACATCGCGCGTCCAGCCTACGCCTTGGACGACGTCACCGCCGGCATCGCGCACATCGGCGTGGGTGGCTTTCATCGCGCCCACCAGGCGGCCTACACCGATGCGTTGATGAACACTGGCGAAGGGCTCGACTGGGGCATATGCGGCATTGGCACGCGCGCCGACGAATCGTCCATGCGCGACGCCCTCGCCTCGCAGGATTACCTCTACACCCTAGTTGAACTCGACGACCGGCCCGATACCGAGGTCCGCGTGATCGGCAGCATTCGCGACATGCTGCTGGTGAGCCAGGACGGCTCCGAGGCCGTGGTCTCCCGGCTCGCCGATCCGGCGATCCGCATCGTTTCGCTGACCATCACCGAAGGTGGTTATTGCATGGACGACAGCACTGGCGAATTCAACGCCAAGCTGCCGCATATCCAGCACGACGTAGAGAATCCTCGAACCCCGATCAGCGTCTTCGGCCTGCTGTGCGCAGCATTGGCCAAGCGTCGCGGACAGGGCCTGCCGGCATTCACGGTGATGTCCTGCGATAACCTGCCGCACAACGGCGACGTCACGCGCAAGGCGACGCTTGCCTTCGCCAGCCTGGTCGATGTCGAACTGGCAAGCTGGATCGAGCGCTATGTCAGCTTTCCCAACGCCATGGTTGACCGCATCACACCGATGACCAGCCTTGCCCATCGCAAGGACCTGAAACAGCAACTCGGCGTTGACGATGCCTGGCCGGTGGTCTGCGAGCCTTTCGTCCAGTGGGTGCTCGAAGACAAGTTTGTGTCCGGCCGACCGGCCTGGGAGAACGTCGGCGTGCAGTTCACCGACGACGTCACGCCCTATGAAGAAATGAAGATCAAGCTGCTCAATGGCAGCCACCTTGCCCTGACCTACCTGGGCTTCCTGCGCGGTTATCGCTTCGTCCACGAAACCATGGCCGACCCGCTGTTCGTCGAGTACATCCGCCAGTACATGGACGAGGACGTCACCCCGCAGCTGGCGCCCGTGCCAGGGATCGACCTAACCCAGTACAAGCAGACACTGATCGAACGCTTCTCCAATTGCGCCATCGCCGACCAGCTGGAACGCGTCTGTTCCGACGGCTCGTCGAAGTTTCCCAAGTTCAGCGTACCGACCATCGACCGGCTGATTGCTGATGGCGCCGAGCTTGATCGTGCAGCGTTGGTGGTAGCGGCCTGGGCCCTATACCTGCGCGGTGTCGACGAAAACGGCACGTCTTACCGAATCCCCGATCCACGCGCGGAATTCTGCCAGTCACTAGTGGAAGAGGATGAGGGGCTTGCCGAGCGCCTGCTCGGGCGGGAAGAGATCTTCGGCAATCACATAAGCCGCTCGCCGGCCTTCCGCGAGGCGTTCGAGCGCAACCTGCTGCGCCTCACCACGTTAGGCGTAAGCGGCACCCTCGATCTGTTGCTAACCCGTTGACGGAGCAGACCATGTTTCTCGGTATCGATTGCGGCACCCAGGGCACCAAGGCACTGCTGCTCGATGCAGCCAGCGGACTGGTGCTCGGCCAGGGTTCGGCCGGTCACGAGTTGATCAGCGGCCCAAACGGCCGCCGCGAACAGCTCGTCGAGCAATGGACGGCTGCATTCGAAGCGGCAACCGCGGCGGCGCTTGCCGAAGCCGGGGTAACGGGCGATCAGGTGCTCGGGATCGGTGTTTCTGGTCAGCAACACGGACTGGTCACGCTTGATCGCGATGGACAGGTTTTAAGGCCCGCCAAGCTCTGGTGCGATACCGAGTCCGCCGAGGAAAACCAGCGGCTATTGCAATGGCTGGGTGGTGAACGCGGTTCGCTGGAGCGGCTGGGTGTGGTCATCGCGCCGGGATACACCGTATCGAAGCTGTTGTGGATGAAAGAACAACACCCCCGGTTGTTCGAGCGTATCGCCCACATCCTCCTGCCCCACGATTACCTGAACTACTGGCTGACCGGCCGCTGCTGCAGCGAGTACGGCGATGCATCCGGCACGGGTTACTTCGACGTCCGAACGCGGCGTTGGGACCTGGAAATGCTGCGGCATATCGATACCAGTGGGCGACTCGAAGCCGCGCTGCCGGAGCTGATTGCCGCTGATGAAGCTGTCGGCAGGCTCCGTCCGGAACTGGCGCATCGGCTGGGCCTGAACCCGGACGCCATCGTTTCGAGCGGCGGTGGCGACAACATGATGGGCGCCATCGGTACGGCTAATATCCACCCGGGCGCCATCACCATGAGCCTCGGCACGTCCGGCACTTTGTACGCCTTTGCTGAAGAACCACGAATCAGCCCGCAGCCAGCGGTCGCCACGTTCTGCTCGTCCAGCGGTGGTTGGCTGCCGCTGATCTGCACCATGAACCTGACTAACGCCAACGCGGCGATTCGCGACCTGCTGGAGCTGGATCTCCAGCAGTTCAACGACCTCGTGGTGCAGTCGCCCATCGGCGCAGAAGGCGTAACCCTCCTACCCTTCCTCAACGGCGAGCGCGTCCCCGCCCTGCCCCAGGCCACCGCGAGCCTGCACGGCCTGACCACCGACAATCTGACCCGCGCCAATCTCTGCCGCGCTGTGCTTGAGGGCGTGACGTTCGGCCTGCGCTACGGGCTGGATCTGCTTCGCGAAAGCGGCATTCGCAGCAAACGCATTCAGCTGATCGGGGGCGGCGCGAAGAACCCGCAATGGCGCCAGATCGTCGCCGATATGATGGCCACGCCGGTGGTCTGCACGTCCCATAGTGAGGCTGCGGCGCTGGGCGGGGCGATCCAGGCTGCATGGTGTCATGCCAGGCAGACCCAGCCGCACGCCAGCCTCATAGAGCTTTGCGAGCGCTGCATCAGTATTGATGAAGCAACCGCAGTCGAGCCTGATGCCGATGCCGTTCAGGCCTACGAACAGGCCTACCGGCGTTATCGAGAGCTGATCGTCGCCACTTACTGACAACCTACCCCGCCGGACCTGACGACAGTCACGCCGTGATGAACCGACGTTGTTCTCGAACCGGGCGTTGAGCGACCCCGGGCGCGGAATCACTGGTGCTCGCACCTACAGGCAGCGCGCCGTTTGTAGGGTGGGCTTCAGCCCACCGATCCCCTTGCTCGTGGGCTGAAGCCCACCCTACGGTCACTCTGAGCACAGTGTCGCCCTTAAGGGACCTGGCGCAGTCAGGTACACGAGCTCGCCCTTAATAGCTCAACTGTCGGTGCATAAAAAAGCAAAGCCACTTGAGTGGCTTTGCTTTTACCTTTTTGCTCGGACCTACCGATGGCTCAACGGCTACGCAACATTTCCCGCGGGAAGTACTTGCCCAGTTCATGCTTGGCGATCGAAGCGCGGTGTACCTCGTCCGGGCCGTCCGCCAGACGCAGGGTGCGCTGCATGGCCCACCAGTGGGCCAGCGGGAAGTCTTCGGACACACCGGCCCCACCATGAATCTGAATAGCGCGGTCGATTACCTTCAGCGCAACGTTTGGCGCCACAACCTTGATCTGCGCAATCTCGCTCGCCGCGATCTTGTTGCCCACCGTGTCCATCATGTACGCGGCATTGAGCGTCAGCAGGCGCGCCATGTTGATCTCGATGCGGCACTCAGCGATGTGGTCGAGGTTGGCACCCAGTCGTGCCAGCGGCTTGCCAAACGCCGTGCGGTTCACGGAGCGCTCGCACATCAGCTTCAAGGCGCGCTCGGCAACACCGACGGAACGCATACAGTGATGGATACGGCCCGGGCCGAGGCGGCCCTGGGCAATCTCGAAGCCTCGGCCTTCACCCAGCAGCACGTTCTCGTACGGAACACGAACGTTTTCCAACAGCACTTCGGCGTGGCCGTGCGGCGCATCGTCGTAGCCGAACACCGGCAGCGGACGCAGCACTTTAAGGCCCGGCGCGTCCATCGGCACCAGGATCATCGAATGCTGCTGGTGGCGCGGTGCATCAGGGTTGGTGAGGCCCATGAAGATCATCACCTTGCAACGCGGGTCGCAGGCACCTGAGGTCCACCACTTGCGACCGTTGATGACCCATTCGTCACCCTCGCGCACCGCACGGGCTTCCATGTTAGTGGCGTCGGACGAAGCCACGCCTGGCTCGGTCATGCCGAAGGCGGAACGGATCTCGCCGCGCAGCAACGGCTCCAGCCACTGCTTCTTGTGCGCTTCGCTGCCGTAGCGAACCAGCACCTCCATGTTGCCGGTGTCCGGCGCCGAGCAGTTGAATGCCTCCGGGCCAAGGCCCGAGCTGCCCATGATTTCAGCCAGCGGCGCGTATTCGGTGTTGGTCAGGCCGGCGCCCAGCTCGGAATCTGGCAGAAACAGGTTCCATAGACCCTCGGCTTTTGCCTTGGCCTTAAGCTCCTCGACGATGGCGGTCGGCTGCCAGCGGTCACCCTCTGCAACCTGCTGATAGAAGACCTTTTCGGCGGGATAGACGTGAGCATCCATGAACGCTTGCACGCGCTCTCTCAGCTCTTGAACCTTCGGGGAGTAGGCGAAATCCATGGGCGACAACCTTCTGGCAGGTAATGTTTTGTAGTTTTGAATGCTAGAGGAGGCCTGGTGATTTATCTAAGCTATTTTCCTCGTGTATAAACATTCATCACCGATATATGATCGGCGAATTCCGATACACGCCGGAGAGCACAACAATGAACCTGAACAAGGTCGATCTGAATCTTTTCATCGTCTTCGACGCGATCTACACCGAAGCGAACCTGACCCGCGCCGGGCAGATCGTCGGCATCACCCAGCCGGCCGTTTCGAACGCACTGGCCCGCCTGCGGGAAACCTTCAACGACCCGCTATTTGTGCGCACCGCGCAAGGCATGGTGCCGACGCCGATGGCGCAGAACATCATCGGCCCTGTGCGCAATGCGCTGCAGCTTCTTCGGGTATCGGTGCAGGAAAGCCGCACCTTCAATCCGCTGCAGGCAAACAAGACCTTTCGAATCAGCATGACCGACCTAACCGAGGCCGTGGTGCTGCCGCCGCTGTTCCAGCGCCTGCGTCGACTGGCGCCAAACGTGAAAATCGAAAGTATGCTCGCCAAGCGCCGCGAAACCACGAAGGAATTGGCGGCCGGACGCCTGGATTTCGCCATGGACGCACCGTTGAATACCGATCCGCAGGTGCGCCACGTCAAGCTGCTAGAGGACCGCTACGTCTGTGCCATGCGCCGCGGGCACCCGCTGGCGAAGGACAAGCTCAGCGTCGAGGAATACCTCTCGCTGTCGCATATCCATATTTCCAGCCGTCGTAGCGGGTTGGGCATGGTTGACCTGGCACTCGGCAAGATGGGCCAACAGCGCAAAATCGCCTTGCGCTCGCAGCACTACATGATGGCCACCCAGGTGATTCAGCAGACTGATATGGCAGTGACGGTTCCTGAGCGTTTCGCCCGGCGTCATGACCTGTATCAGGTTCCATTGCCGGTGGATATCCCACCGTTGGAGACACACATCTACTGGCACGAGAGCACCGATCAGGACCCGGCCAACCGCTGGATGCGCGAACAGATGATCGAGATCGCTCAGCAGGTTACGGCGGCGCAGCAGGCCGACTGATTTGCCCGCTTAAATGCCAGATCCGCCGGCACGTGCAATGCGTGCCGGTTTGACTCATGCGCTTTCGCGCATCACCACTTCAAAACCTACATCGATACGCCGTTGCGGTGGCGACTCGCCGCGCATCAGGCTCAGCAACATTTGCCCAGCCAGCTTGCCAATCTCGCCGCGGATGGTGCGTACCGTGGTCAGCGCCGGATACATCCACGCGGCGGCCGGCAGATCGTTGAACCCGGCAACCGCTAGCCGCTCCGGCACGGCCAAGTTCAGCTGGCGAGCACGAAACAGTGCGCCCAACGCCAAGTCATCGTTGTTGAAGAAAATTGCATCGATTTCTGGATGCTGCGCCAGTAACCGATCGAGCAACTCGGCGCCCAGCCCGATGGACGAAACCTGCGGTGTGAGCAGTTCAAGTGCGGCATCGTAACGCGAGGCCTCGCGCATGACCTGCCGATAGCCTTCGGCACGTTGCAGGGTTCGGGGGTCAAGCTGCGCAGCCGCAAAGGCAATGTTGCGGTAGCCGCGCTCGAGCAGCTTGCGGGTCATGGCCGCACCGGCTTCAAGCTGGGAAAAACCGACGCAGTACTCCTCGTCGGCTTCGCTCAGCTCCATCAGCGTCACAATCGGACTGGTGTAGCTGCCGAGCACTTCGCGCGCGGCGTCGCTGCGCTCGAAACCGGTGACCAGCAGCCCAGCCGGTTGATGCGCGAGGTAAGCACGCAACAGGCGTTCGTCTTCCTCAGGATGGTAATGGCTGACGCCGATCATCAGCTCGTAACCCGCCGGCATTAGCACACGCTGAATGGCTTCGACGGTATCGACGAACACGGCGTTCGACAGCGACGGAATGATCACCGCGACAAGATTCGAACGTGCGCTCGCCAGGTTTCGCGCTGCCGTATGCGGGACGTAACCCAAGGTTTTGACCGCAGCCATCACCCGCTCGCGCAAGGCGTCCGACACCCGCTCGGGTTGCGACAGCGCACGCGAGGCGGACATCAGCGAACAACCGGCAGCGCGAGCCACATCGGATAAGGTGGCCCGCTCCAGCGAACGGCGACGGCGAGAGCTCATAGCGGGATCCAGCAGCGAGGGGGCGGAGATTCTATACGGGAAGGCGCCCTAAGCAGGTCATGCGAACGCTATCGCTCGCTGGGTTTTACATGGCCTGCATGGGGCGCGTCCGATTACTTCGGGGCTTTCTCGACCGCTGCCTGTACTTCGTTGAACAGAGGCTCGCCAACCGTATCGATCACGGTCTGAATGGCCGGTTTAGCCTGTTCCCGCATGCGCTGGATCTCTTCCGGGCTGACCTTGTTCACCTCCATACCCTGCTCCTTGATCTTGGCCAGGGCCTCGCGGGCTTCGGCGCGAGTGTCCTCACGTTCGAAATCACGCGCCGTCTGCGCCGCCTTCATGATGATGTCCTGTTCGGTTTTCGACAGGCCATCCCACCAGCGCTTGGATGCCGTGACGATCCAGGGGCTGTACACGTGGTTGGTCACGCTCAGGTACTTCTGTACCTCGTAGAACTTGGACGAGAGGATGGTGTTATAGGGGTTTTCCTGGCCGTCGACTGCCTTGGTTTCCAGTGCCGTGAACAGCTCGGAGAACGGCAGCGGGACAGCGTTGGCGCCCATCAGCTTGAAGGTATCGATGAACACAGGGTTTGGCATCACGCGCAACTTGATGCCGTCGAAGTCTTCCAGCTTCTCGACAGGACGCACGTTGTTGGTCAGGTTACGGAAGCCGTTTTCCCAATACGCCAAGCCAACGAGGCCCTTTTCTTCCAGCGCATCCATGACCTTCTGACCGACCGGGCCATCCAGCACGTGATCGGCCTGCTTCTCGCTCTCGAACAGGAACGGCGTGTCCCAGACCGCCATTTCTTCGGCAACACCGACCAGGGTAGCCGTCGAACCAACCATCATTTCCTGAGCGCCGCCCATCAATGCGTTCTGCATCTGATCATCAGAACCCAGGCTGGCAGAACCGAAAGTACGAACCTTGAGCTTGCCATCGGACGCCTTGGCGATCTCCTCGGCCAGCAGCTTCGCGGCGCGCCCCTGATTGCTGTCTTCGTTGAGCCCGTAGCCGAAGCGAATCATCCGTGGCCGGATATCGTCGGCTGCCTGAGCGGTCACTGCGGGGATAGCGCTGCTAAGCGTAGTGGCGGCCAGGGCTGCGATGAGAAATCGTTTCATGTTCACTTACCTTTTGTTGTTGTGGATGAAGGGTTGATGCTCGAGCCTCGTGTCCGTCACCGCAGCCATTCCAACGGTACGGTGATGATCGACGGCACTGCTATCAGCAGAACAACGATGGCCAGATAGATGAGGAAGAACGGGATGACACCGCGCACAAGCGTTTCCATGCGCAGCCGCCCTATTCCGCCGACAACGTTGAGTACCGTGCCAACGGGCGGCGTGATCAGACCGATCGAGCCGATCAGCACGAACATCACGCCGAAGTACACCGGGTTGATCCCGGCCTTCACTGCAATCGGCGCCAACACCGGCCCGAGAATCAGGATGGTCGGGGTCAGGTCGAGCACCATGCCAATCGCGATCATCAACACCATGATGGCGACCATCAGCAGCTTGGGATCTTCTGCCAACGGGCCGAGCATCGAAGCGATCTCGTCCGGCAACTGGGCCAGCGTAATCATGTAGGCGGAGACGATTGCCGCTGCGCAAAGGAACATGACCGACGCCGTGGTGCGGCTGGCGCGGGTCAACACCTCAATCACACCGTTCCAGCTCAGTTCGCGGTACAGCAGCGTCGACACCAGCAATGCATAGACAGCAGCCACCACAGCCGCCTCGGTCGGCGTGAACAGGCCGAAACGCAAGCCGCCCACGATGATCACCGGCAGCATCAGCGCAGCCGCGCCATCGACCAGCGCCTTGCGGCGTTCAGCTCCGCTGGCTTTTTCCTGTGGGGGTTCATCGATCCGGCGGGCGATCATCGTCCAGGCCACCACCAGTCCTACGCCCATGATCAGGCCCGGCACCATACCGGCAAGGAACAGCTGACTGATGGAGGTGTTGGTGACAACGCCGTAGATCACGAATGGCATCGACGGCGGGATGATCGGCGCGATGATGCCGCCAGCGGCCACCAAGCCCGAAGACGAGCTCAGCGGGTAACCGCGCTCACGCATCATTGGGAGCAACAGTGTTGCCAGGGCGGCGGTATCGGCCAGGGCCGAGCCGGACATGCTTGCCAGCAGGACCGACGCCGCAATGGCCACATAGCCAAGGCCGCCGCGCTTATGGCCGAAGTAGGCCTGCGCCATATTGATGATCCGGCGCGAGATGCCGCCCGCATTCATCAACTCGCCAGCCAGGATGAAGAACGGCACAGCCAACAGCGGAAAGCTGTCGGCACCGGCCTGAAGGTTCTGCGCCAGCAGCTGCACATCCCAGAAATCCAGGTACCACATCAGCACCGCGCCGGTAAGAATCAGCGCGAAGGCAATCGGCATACCGAAGGCCATGAAGCCAAACAATGACGATAAGAAGACGACGACAGTCATGTACGGACCTCGGGTGGGCGCATGCCCTTGTTGTTATCGGGGATCAATCGGCCGTTACGTTGGCTTCGGCGATGGGTAACGGCGGCTGTCGCCTCCAGACATTCACCAGCTGGATCAGCGCAAGGATGGCGAGTGCGACCATGCTGGCCGCGACCGGAACCATGGCCACGGCCAGCGGATACCCCACCACCGGGCTGTTGATGGTCCAGCCGAACTGCATCTGATTCCATCCGCCCATTGCGGCCAACGCACTGGCCACTGCGACCATGATCCAGCTGACCGAGTCCACCAAGCGGCGGAGCAGATGCGGAAACCGGTCACGAATCATGCTGAAGGCCATCAGCTCGCCTCGGCGCATGCTCGAAGCCACACCGACGAACACCAGCCAAACGAAGGCCAGCCTTGAGAGTTCTTCTGCGCCCGTCCAACCAGTACCGAAGGCATAGCGCAAGACCACACTGCTGAACACCACGATGACCATGAAGGCCAGCAGCGCTGCCATCAGCCAATCCGTAATTCGATCGAAGCCCTGAGCAAATTTGCCGCCATAAATGGCGTGGGTAGTCAGCTCGGCTCCCTTCGGTTCTACGTCATGGACATTGGCCTGATTGCTTGGCTCGCTGGCGCGTTGACCGCCGTGCTCGCCGCTGCGCTCGTTAGCGCTATCAAGCGGAGCCGCGGAAAGGTCTTCCTTGGCATTGATAGCCAAACCGCCGTCCTGATTCATCCAGCGGGTGATCTCGTTCAGGACCTGCTCTCGCGGCTGGCTGGCATCGACCACAAGCACGTGGGGCTCGCCTGCCGGCGACTCGAGCGTCGCGAACTGGCTGTCCACCAGCGAAATCGGCATGAAATGCCCGGCGCGCCCACCGACGCGCTGGATCGCCGTCTCGTAGTCGATGGACAGGTGCGCGAAGCACAAGCCAGGCACGGCGTCGCGCAACAGGTCGCGGTAACGGCGCTTCAGGGCAGAACAGGCGAGAACGAAGCCAACGTCGTCGTCGATGGCACGCTGCATTTCGATAACGAGCCTTTGCAGCCACTCGACCCGGTCGGCATCCGACAGGGGCGTTCCGGCACGCATGCGCGCAACGTTTTCTTCGGGATGGAAATGATCGGCTTCGATGTGTCGAAAGCCCAAGGCATCGGCCACGGCATGGCTGGTTTCGGTCTTGCCCGAACCACTGACGCCCATGACCACCAATGCGCGGCGATTTGCGGGAAATTCGCTGTGGGAGTGGTAATCCACTGTCGGTCTCCGGCGGCATCGTTGTGCCACATTATGTTTGTGGACCGGATGGTAGCGCTAACATATAGCAACCATAAACACCGTTCGTCGGGTTTGTCTGCAGACCAACGGTCAATCCCATTCGATTCCCGCTTCGGTTTCCCGGGCGGGATGACTACAATCGCCGCCGCATCCGAGGAGATTCACAATGCCGAAAGCCATGGCCCGCCACATCCTGGTCAACACCGAAGCTGAAGCCGCGCAGCTGAAAAAGCGCATCGCCAACGGCGAAGCCTTCGATGTGTTAGCAAGGAAGTTTTCGACCTGCCCGTCGGGCAAGAAAGGCGGTGATCTAGGCGAAGTTCGACCGGGACAAATGGTGCGCAGCATCGATCAGGTGATTTTCAAAAAGCCGCTGCGTGAAGTGCATGGTCCAATCAAAAGCCAGTTCGGCTATCACCTCGTGCAGGTGTTCTACCGCGACTGAGGTTTAATCGGCCCTACCGAAACGCTGCAACTGCATCTCGCGCAATCGGCTCAGCGTGCGGCTAAAGGCAAACGACAGATAGCCCTCGGTGTAAAGCTCGTCCATGGCAACCCGGGCTTCGAGATACAGCGGCACCCCCCGGTCATAGCATTCATCCACCAGAGCGATGAATCGCCTGACACTATCATCGTGAGCAGCCAACCTGGGTAGCTCACGATCCCCCGCCTCCACCCGCGCCGCACCATCCTCGGTTCCACGAGCGATGCGTCCTTCGCGCTGTTCGCTGCCCAGCCGCGGCACGTCGCCAATCAGGATCGCTTGGTAGCGATCGCATAGTTCGATGAAATCCAGCGCCGAGAATGGCTGTGCGCACAGCTCTGCAAAGCGACACCAAAGGACGGAGTCGCTGCTGCACACAACTTGCAGCGGCCGGCGTCCGATGAGGGCCGGCTCGGTCGTAGCGGTCGCCCCGCCGTTCAACCTGTCGAAGACCGAACGTAGCACCCCGTCTTCGTGGGGATCACGGACCCAGTAACGCTGCTCGCCCACACCTGGACGCAAGCGATGATCAGCACCACCGTCCACGTTCACTACATGCATGTGGCGCTCGATCGCATCAATAGCAGGCAGGAAGCGCTCGCGGTTGAAACCGTCAGCATAGAGCTGATGAGGTGGCTGGTTGGACGTCGCAACGATGACCACGCCCTGCTCGAACATCACCTGAAACAGGCGGCCCAGGATAATCGCATCGCCGATATCCGCCACGAACAGCTCGTCGAAACACAGAACCCGCACGTCTTCGCTCAGCTCCGTCGCTAACGCCTGTAGCGGATCTGACGTGCCGTTGAGCTGAAACAGACGAATGTGTACCCAGCGCATGAAGTGGTGAAAATGCTGACGCCTCGCCGGCACCTTGAGGCTGCGATGGAACATGTCCATCAGCCATGTCTTGCCGCGCCCGACCGGTCCCCACAGATAGACACCGCAGCGCAATTCATGGGCCACGTTGCCATGCAGCGTCTCGTAGCAATGCTGCAGCCGTTCCACCGTGCGCAGCTGAGCTGCATCACTGACGTAGCCCTCACGGGCGATGGCTTGCCGATACATGGCAAGCGGAGCGCTGGTGTTCATTTAAGCGGCCGTTCCGAAACAGGGCTGCGATGGTACCGCAGAGATAAAACACGTACCGCTCGTCGACCGCGAAACCTGTGTCATAAAGCTGTCGCACGCCGCACATAACGTCACAGTCCCGTCGATTACCTATGGAGCTGCACCGTGACTGACGATAGTCAAAACATACTGTTCGGCAACGGCGATGAACTGCCAAGTAACCATTCCGCCAACCCTCACATCCAGGATGTCATCAACCAAGGCCGTCGCAAGGTCGTGGCGAGCGGAGCAGCGTTCGGTGCGCTTGCCTTTCTGGGCGGCCTGCCTTCGATAGCAGGAGCAGCCGAGCCGGCCAAGATCGGCAGTGGTCAGCCCTTCCAGCTTCGTAATCGCCTCCCCTTTGGTGCAGTGCCGGTAACCCGCGCTGACACCATCACCGTCCCAGCCGGTTTTTCCGCGAAGACGTTCATTCCGTGGGGCACGCCAATCTGCGGTAGCTACCCCGCCTTTCTGGAAGACGCCAGCAACAGCGCGGAAGACCAGGCTCAGCAGACCGGCATGCATCACGACGGCATGCATTTCTTCCCGATGGACGCGCGCTTCAAGGGCCGTAAAAGTGATCACGGTCTGCTCGTACTGAATCACGAGTACATTGATGCCCCGCTGCTGCATCCCAACGGCCCAACGGTGGTCAATGGCAAACGCGTGGATGCCGATGAAGTGCGCAAGGAGATCAACGCGCACGGTGTTTCGGTCGTCGAGGTACGCCGTGGCCCTCAGGGAGACTGGTCGGTACTGCCATCCGCGCGCAACCGCCGCATAACCGGTGCGACACCGATGCATATCGAAGGCCCGGCTCGTGGCCATGAGCTGATGCAAACCCGCTACAGCCCGAGCGGTACGTCGACCCGCGGCACGCTGAACAACTGCGCGAATGGCTACACACCATGGGGCACCTACCTGACATGCGAAGAAAACTGGGCAGGCTATTTCGCAACGCGAGACGCTGAATTGCCTCGCCACCTGGAGCGCTACGGCCTTCGCTCGAGCGGGCGTTACGGCTGGGAGACCGTTCGCGGCGACGAATTCGAGCGTTTCGATGCGACCACGACAGCCGCAGATCCGCGAGCCGACTATCGTAACGAACCCAATACGTTTGGCTGGATTGTCGAAATCGACCCCTTCGACCCGGATTCCACTCCGGTCAAGCACACTGCGCTGGGCCGCTTTGGCCACGAAGGCCTGGTGTTTGCACCTACCAAACCGGGCTGGCCGCTCGTCTGCTACTCCGGCGACGATTCGCAGAACGAATACATCTACAAGTACATCAGTCGCGACAAGTACCGCCCGCAGCGCAGCGACGGTCGGCTACTTGACGATGGCACTCTATATGTCGCGCGCTTCAACCCGGACGGCAGCGGCGACTGGCTGGCGTTGGATATCGAAGACGCGGCCTTCCAGCAGGCTTGCGCTGCAGCAAACGTCAGCTTTGCCGATCAGGGCGAAGTACTGATCAATACTCGTCTGGCAGCGGACATCGTTGGCGCGACCAAAATGGACCGCCCTGAGTGGGGCGCCGTTCATCCCGACACCGGTGAGGTGTATTTCACGCTCACCAACAACAGCTCGCGGGAGGAAGCCGACGCAGCCAACCCTCGCGCGCCGAACCCCACCGGACACATCATCCGTTGGCGTGAGCTGGGCAAGAATCAGATTGGCACGCAGTTCCAGTGGGATCTGTATTTGCTCGCCGGGCCACAGAGTGACAGCCGAGATCCGCGCGGTCGGCCACTGACTGGCGAAAACATCATGGCGAGCCCGGACGGGCTTTGGTTCGACGAGGAAGGACGACTCTGGATCCAGACCGACATGAGCGGAAGTCAGCTCAAAAGCGGCCCCTTCGGCAACAACCAGATGCTGATTTCGGACCCGAAGAGCGGCGAAACCAAGCGCTTCCTGGTCGGCCCCCTGGGAGCCGAAGTGACCGGTATCACCGCTACTCCGGACTTCCGCACGCTGTTTGTGAACATCCAGCACCCAGGGGAAGGATCAACGCCAACGGAATACACCAGCGCCTGGCCCGACGGCCCTGGCCGCAGGCCGCGTTCGGCGACGGTGATCATCACGCGTGACGATGGCGGGCGTATTCTCTAGCCCAAGAGCGGCGTCCGGCTCCGCCCGGACGCCTACTCGGGTGTAGGTTTAGCGTCAGGGGTGATGAACAAGGCCCACGACGACATGAACAAGGCAGCAATCAGCGGCCCTATGACGAAGCCATTTAGGCCAAACAGGGCGAGACCGCCCAACGTCGAGATCAGCACCAGATAATCAGGCATCTTGGTGTCCTTACCCACCAGGACCGGCCTGAGGAAATTGTCTACCAAGCCAATCACCAGAATGCCGTAGAGCGTCAGTATCACGGCCTGGATGACCATGCCCTGTACCAGAAAGTAGATCGCAACCGGCGTCCATATCAGGCCGGCACCGATTGCGGGCAGCAAGGATAGAAACGCCATCAGCACGCCCCAGAGCAACGATGCCGGTATCCCAAGAATCGCAAAGATCACCCCGCCGAGAAATCCCTGAGTAGCTGCCACCACGATGTTGCCTTTGACAGTGGCGCGAACCACCCGGGTGAACTTGCTGAACAGCCTGCGTTTCTGGTTATCGCTTAGCGGCAGCGCGCGGCGGATTTTCACAACCAGCTCGCGCCCGTCCCGGATGAAGAAGAACAGCAAATACAGCATCACAAAAAAGCTGACGAGGAACTGAAAGGTGCCCTGTCCGAAACTGAACGCCTTGGTCGCAAGGTACTGGCTGCCCTGCAACGCGCCACTGGCAAGGCGTTCACGCATCTGATCCAGATTGCCAAAACCGAAGCGTTGCAGCTGCTGCTGCAGCGAGTCCGGCAGCAGGTTCTTCATCCCACCCACGAACTGGCCGACGTCAAGCTCACCACTTTCCATCTGTTGGTAGAGCGACGAACCTTCCTGGACCAGAAGACCGGTAATCAGAATCACTGGGAGCACCGCAACGATCAGGCAAACCAATAAGGTAATGATCGCTGTCAGGTTTCGCCGGTACCCCATATGGCGTTGCAATCGGCGTTGCAGCGGCGAAAAGATAATTGCCAGAATGACGGCCCAAAACACCGCCCCGTAGAACGGATAAAGTATCCAGCCGAAGGCAATGCTTACGACGAGCAACAGAGCAAGAAAGACTTTCTGCTCAAGGGTTGATTTCACGAATGCATCCTATCGCTGCGGTTGTATCCGTTAGTCAGCGATTGTCGTCAGGAGTGCTGATAGAGATGGAGTGAACGCGCCGTTGCAACAACGACGCGTGCGGCACCCGGGAAGCGTTAGAGCGTCATCGCGGCCATCCAGCCGAATGCAAGTAGCGGCAGATTGTAGTGCAGGAAGGTCGGCACCACGGTGTCCCAGATATGGTTGTGCTGGCCATCAGCATTCAACCCGGCGGTTGGGCCAAGGGTCGAGTCCGATGCTGGCGAGCCGGCATCTCCGAGCGCTCCAGCCGTGCCCACAAGACTGACGATCGCCAGCGGACTGAAGCCGAGCTCCAACCCGAGCGGAACGAAGATCGCTGCGATGATCGGCACTGTCGAGAAAGAGGAACCGATGCCGATGGTGACCAGCAACCCCACCAGTAGCATCAGCAGCGCGCCGACGGCCTTACTGTTACCAATCCAGGCTGCAGACGCATCGACAAGGGTTTTTACCTCGCCGGTCTCGCGCATCACTTCGGCAAATCCCGCTGCGGCAATCATGATGAAGCCAATCATGGCCATCATCTTCATGCCCTCGGTAAACAGGTCATCGGCCTCCTTCCAGCGCACCACGCCAGATACGGAAAACGTCACGAACCCGACCAGCGCACCGATGATCATCGAGTCCAACCACAGCTGAACAACAAAAGCGGCTGCGACCGCTAGCCCTGCAACCAGCAAGGTCAGCGGGCTGTAGCTGACACTGATTGCCTTCGACTGGTCGACTTTGGTCAGGTCGTACGTTCGCGATTTGCGATAGCTGAACATGGCGATCAGCAGTCCGGTCAGCATGCCGATAGCTGGAATCAGCATGGCCTGGCTGACGTTGATTCCAGCGATATCAGCACCGCTCTTGGCTACGTTCGCCAGCAGAATCTCATGCAGAAAGATGCTGCCGAAGCCCACCGGCAGGAACATGTAGGGTGTGACCAGACCGAACGCCAGTACGCAAGCAATCAGACGTCTGTCGATCTGCAGTTTGCTCAGCACGTAGAGCAACGGCGGCACCAGTAGCGGGATGAAGGCGATATGGATCGGCAGGATATTCTGCGACGACACAGCGACCGCCAGCAGCAGCCCGATCATCAACCACTTCACGGCTCCAGCCGACTCCGATTCGCGTTTGCCTACCATGGCCAGTGCACGATCAGCCAGCGCATGGGCCAACCCGCTCTTGCCGATCGCAACAGCGAACGCACCCAGCAAAGCGTAGGAAAGCGCTACCGTCGCGCCGCCACCCAGTCCCTTGTTGAACGCGGCGAGGGTCCCTTCCAGCCCCAATCCACCCAAAACGCCGCCAGCAAGAGCGCCCGCGATCAGCGCCACCACCACATGGACCCTGCACAGGCTAAGAATCAGCATGATGCCGACTGCCGCTACCACTGCATTCATTTCAACTCCCCGAAAGCGGCGAACGCCGATAAAAAGCCGGGCACTGTGCCCCAAGCTCAAGGGAGTGTCAAAAGCGCCGCGCAAGCAGTGGTGAAGTTGCACCTGGCAGGCTGCTGTCCAGCAACGACAGGTGAGTACAAAGCAGTAGAATGCCGCCTTTCGCCCTTATCCGGATGCACCAGTGGAAATATTCAAAGAGTTCACCTTCGAGTCCGCCCACCGCTTGCCCCACGTACCCGAGGGGCACAAGTGTGGCCGTTTGCACGGGCACTCGTTCCGAGTCGCGATTTATCTCGAGGGCGAGGTAAACGCCCAAACAGGCTGGATCCGCGATTTCAGCGAGATCAAGCAGATCTTCAACCCGATCTACGAACGGCTCGACCACCACTATCTGAACGATCTGCCGGGCCTCGACAACCCGACCAGCGAAAATCTCGCGATATGGATCTGGAACGAGCTGAAGCCGTTATTACCGGAGCTCTCGCGGATACGCATCCATGAAACCTGCACCAGTGGCTGCGAATACCGCGGCCAGTGAAGTGCACGGCCTCGTCAGCGCTGTTTTGCCCGCTTCACCGGGCAGGTAAATCAGTCAGCAGATGGCGCCTCGTTGGCAAACCAGCGTGACCTTCGCGTCCATGGCCACGTAGCGGGACCTGCCATGCAGGTCCCAGCCGCGCACCGATTGAAGACTAGCTTTCGAGGCTGGCAAGGCGCTTTAGAAACGACGCTTCGTCATCCACCTTCAGACCCAGTTCGTTGGCTTTTGCCAACTTGGACCCGGCGCCCGGCCCAGCCACCACGACACTGGTCTTCGCCGAGACTGAACCGGAAACTTTTGCGCCCAAGGCTTCCAGCCTTGCCTTGGCGTCGTCCCGGCTCATGGTTTCCAGCGTGCCCGTCAGCACCCAGGTCTGGCCGGCGAGCGGCAAGCCTTCCGCGGCCTTTGTTTCGCTCTCCCAATGCATGCCGAATTCCTTCAGTTGGGCTTCGATGGCACGAGCGCGCGCAGCATTTGCCGGGTCGTCGAAATAGTCGCGCAGTGCGCGGGCCGCCTTTTCGTTGAGCCGTTCAACCTGACGCAGGTCCAGCCAGTCGGCTTCGATAATGTTCTGCAGACTGCCGAAACGATCGGCGAGACGTTGGGCGCCGGTGGCGGCAATAAAGGGGATATTCAGCTTGTCGAGCAATCCGGCGAGCGTCGCACAGGCGGCGAACTCAGGATGCACGTCGCCCTCCTCCTGCAACTGCACACCGCGCGTGCGCAACTGCGCAATGACGGACTGGTTATGATCATCGTCGAAGAAGCTGTGAATTTCATGTGCGACTTCCAGGCCGATATCCGGCAGATAGACCAGCACATCGGGCAATGCTCGACTGATGCGATCCAGCGACCCCAAGGCACGCGCCAGCAATTTTGCAGTGCCTTCGCCAACATCCGGGATACCCAGGGCAAAGACGAAGCGCGCCAGGGACGGCGTGCGGCTGGCGTCGATCGCCTTGAGCAGATTGCGGCTCGAAACCTCGGCGAAGCCCTCCAATGCCAAAACTTGCTCGAAGCTCAGGCAATAGAGATCAGCCGGCGAGCTGACCAGCCCTGCATCGACCAACTGCTCGACAATCTTGTCACCCAGGCCATCAATGTCCATGGCCCGGCGGGAGACGAAATGAATGATCGCCTGCTTGAGCTGAGCCTGACAGGCCAGACGGCCAACGCAACGATAGATCGAGCCTTCACTTACCGATTCCCGCCCCTTGCTACGCTTGATCAGCTGGGTGCGTTCGACGGCCGAGCCGCAAACTGGACAATGCTCTGGCACATGCACGGCACGCGCACTGTCGGGCCGGCGCTCCGGAATGACCCCAAGGATCTGCGGAATGACATCACCGGCGCGACGCACGATCACCGTATCGCCGATCATGACACCCAGCCGGGCGACCTCATCCATGTTGTGCAGTGTGGCATTGGATACCGTCACGCCGGCGACCTGTACCGGCTGCAGCCGCGCAACCGGGGTGATGGCGCCGGTGCGGCCGACCTGAAACTCCACATCGAGCAGTTCGGTCACTTCTTCTCGTGCTGGGAATTTGTGCGCGATCGCCCAACGTGGCTCGCGAGCACGAAAGCCCAGCTCGCGTTGCTGAGCCGTCGAGTTGACCTTGAACACCACGCCGTCGATTTCATAAGGCAGCGCGTCGCGCTTCGCCCCAATGGCCTGATAGTAATCGCGGCACTGCTGCACGCCTTTGGCCAGCTTGAGCTCTCGGCTGATCGGCAAGCCCCAGCCCTTGAGCGCCTCGAGGATGCCGATATGGGTACCAGGCAAATCACCGTCGCTGCGGCCTACGCCATAGGCACAGAGCTCCAGAGGGCGGTTGGCGGTTATCTTCGAATCCAGCTGGCGCAGGCTGCCCGCAGCGGCGTTTCGCGGGTTGGCGAACGGCTTGTTACCCGCCTCCAGCTGACGTGCGTTCAACGCCTCGAAGCCTGCCTTGGGCATGTAGATCTCGCCACGCACTTCCAACACCGCGGGCCAGCCGTCGCCATGGAGCTTCAGCGGAATATTGCGCACTGTGCGTACGTTTGCGCTGATGTCCTCCCCGGTGCTGCCATCCCCGCGAGTCGCACCTCGCACCAGCTTGCCGTTTTCGTAAAGCAGGCTTACGGCCAGACCGTCGAGCTTGGGCTCGCAGCTGTATTCCAGCTCGACGCCACCGCCGAACAGGTCGCCTGAAGGTAGGTCCAGGCCTTCATGGGCGCGACGATCGAAGTCGATCAGGTCCTGTTCTTCGAATGCATTACCCAGGCTGAGCATTGGCATCTCATGGCGGACCTGGCCGAAGGCCGCCAACGCCGCGCCGCCGACGCGCTGGGTAGGCGAGTCCGGGCTGACCAGCTCAGGATGCTCGGCTTCGAGTGCTTTGAGTTCATTGAACAGGCGGTCATATTCAGCGTCGGGAACGCTGGGCTCGTCGAGCACGTAATACCGGTAGTTGTGGGCGTCGATTTCGCTGCGAAGTTCGGCAATGCGTTGTGCGGCGGTCTGGGCGGACGTCATGGTATGTGAGGCCATAGCTGCAGGCTGGACCGGCGAGAAGCAGCGCGCCGGTCGACCTTAAGTGGATGTTCTACGCAGGATTTTAGCCTGTTTGCGTGATGGCATGGACCACCGGGCGGGAGGGGGTCGGAGGCGTGACCGTTATCTGCAGATCAGTTTGTCTTCGAAGACTACTTAGAGGCGAAATCAGAGTCATCGTTGGCCGGGATGGCTTCGGCCACCATCAGAGCTAAGCGAAAAGGCTTCGGTGGGCTGAAGCCCACCCTACGAGGCTCGATGAGGCCAGACGGATCAATACCCTAAAAAAAACCGCTCCTGGAAGCGGTTTTCTGGATCAACGCTTAGCCGTCATTTGCCTGCGTTCGTAATCGACGATGCGCTGGCGATAGTGTTCGATGGTCTGCGCCGTCAGCACGCTGCGCTGATCATCCTTGAGTTCGCCGTTCAGCTCCTGCGACAACTTCCGAGCGGCGGCGACCATGACATCGAAAGCCTGTTTCGGATGACGCGGACCGGGCAGACCTAGGAAGAAGCTCACGGCTGGCGTAGTGAAATGGTCAATGTCGTCCAGATCGAAGGTTCCAGGCTTGACCGCATTGGCCATGGAGAAGAGCACTTCACCGTTACCTGCCATGCTCTCGTGGCGATGGAAGATGTCCATCTCGCCAAAGCGCAAACCGCTTTCGAGAATGTTCTGCAGCAGAGCGGGGCCACGGAAGCCATGCGAATCGCGTGAGATCACATTGATAACCAGCACTTCCTCTACCGGAGGCAGGTCCTCATTGGGCTCGCTGAGTTTGTTTTCATCATCCGCTACCGGGTCAAGCAGCGTAGGGACTGGAGCATCATCGCTGGAAAAATGCAGGTCGCCTTGGCGTGGTTCTGCGGTGCGACGCTTACCGGTCTCACGTGCGCTCATCGAGGGAAGATCGGTTTCGTCCAGTGGGGGCTCGTTGTTACGACTGACGACACGCGGCGGGCCCAACAGCTCGTTCGGCTCGTCTTCATCAGGAAGATTGCTCGCGATGTTGCTGTCCAGCTTGAACTTCAACTTGCCCTTGCTACCACGCATCCGCCGCCAGCCGTCGAAAAGAATGCCGGCGATGACAATGATGCCGATGACGATCAGCCACTCGCGCAGACCGATATCCATTAATGCTTGAACCCCTGAAATCGATGATAAAGACGCAGATTCACAGCCGCTGAACAGGCTCATCTGCGCATCG
>Ga0163200_1000270_pt1 | contig 23988 bp, 22 predicted proteins | sample PL_2010_200m_FD_113535 | JGI IMG/M metagenome (GOLD analysis project Ga0163200, IMG submission 113535) | Freshwater microbial communities from Powell Lake, British Columbia, Canada to study Microbial Dark Matter (Phase II) - PL_2010_200m | ecosystem: Environmental > Aquatic > Freshwater > Lake ... | reverse complement strand
GCCCTGTGGCACGCTGCAGCACGACAGGATATAGCCCTCGGCCACGTCCTCATCGGTGATGCCGCCGTTGTGCTCCATGACCACCTCGCCGGAGGTCTTCAATACCTTGCAGGTACCGCAGATGCCCATGCCGCAGGCCTTGGGGATGTGCAGGCCGAGCTGCGCGGCGGCCGAGTGGACGGTGTCGCGCGGGCCGACGCGAATGCTCTTGCCGGTCGCGGTGAACTCCACCTGATTCAGGTCGGCAAGCGGTACATCGGGCGCCTCGGCTGCCTGTTCGGCCAGTTCCTTGACGTCTTCGCGCACGTCTGCCGGCGTCGCACCGAAGGACTCCTCGTGATAGTGCTGCATGTCGAAGCCATTGGTCTGCAGCAGTCGCTTGACCGCGTTCATGTACGGGGTCGGTCCGCAGCAGAAGATCTCCCGGTCGGCGAAGTCCGGCGCGATCAGCTCCAGCATGCGCTGGTCGAGGTAGCCGCGATAACCGGCCCAGGCCTCGCCCATGCCGTGTTTCTCGCAAATGATGTGCAGGCTGAAGTTGTTGACCCGCGAGGCCATGTGCTCCAGCTCGCGGTGAAAGATGATGTCCTTCGGCGAGCGCGCGCTGTGGACGAACACCATGTCGACGTTGGCATTGGTGTCGAAGTACCAGCGGGCCATCGACATGACCGGTGTGATCCCGACTCCGCCGGACAGAAAAAGGGCTTTCTCTGTCGGGAAGTCGATGGCGTTGAACAACCCGACGGGGCCGTGCACCGGTAGCTGATCACCCTCACTGAGGTTGTCGTGCAGCCAGTTGGATACCTTGCCGCCGGGGATGCGCTTGATCGTCACCGAGAAGCTGTAAGGCACCGAGGGTGAGCTGGCGATGGTGTAGGAACGCATCACCTGTTGCCCCTCGATTTCAAGCTCGAGGGTCACGAACTGGCCCGGCTTGAAAAAGTACATGATTGGTTGATCGGACATGAAACAGAAGGTGCGGACATCCCAGGTTTCCTGGATCACCTTCACGCAGCGCACCAGATGGCGGCCGTTGGTCCATGTCTGGGTATTGACCGGATTGAGGAAATTACTGGACATGCTCACCTCGATTGCGCGCTGCTACATCGACCCGTTGGGCCCCTTTGCCGGGACTGCGACTGCACGCCGCATAGCCCTCATGGCACAGAATTGTGCGTAACGCGCCGCGGCGTCACTTACCTACCCGCGACATCGGCATGCTTATCGCGACCAGCCCGATGTCATGGGCGTTTGCGCGTCGGAAACTGATGCGCGCCTGTCGCCCATGGATAAGGTTTGCCTCTTGCGCCGCGACACACTCGGTCCCAGCCGAGCAGGGGGGTGATTCGCTGGAGCCGCTTCTCTATTTGACGGCGCTAATACTGTCCGGCTCGCCGCCTTGCGTCTTAACCGAATAGCCACTTTTGTCGCCAGCCACAGACGCCTGCAAGGCGCGGCCGGCTTGAGGAGCAACCGATGGATGTCACTTCCAACCTGAGCCTGGGCGATCCACTCGAAGCCGCGCGCAAAGCCACGGCCGAGATGTTGCAGGCACGCGAGCCGAATTTTTCTCTGGCGCAGCCGTTCTATAGCGATGAACGCCTGTTCCAGATCGACATGCAGGAGATCTTCCATAAGGAATGGTTGATCGCCGGCATGACCTGCGAAATACCAGCGAAGGGCAACTTCCTGACCTTGCAGATCGGCACCAATCCAATCCTGGTCGTGCGCGGTGCGGAAGGTGCGGTCCATGCCTTCCATAACGTCTGCCGTCATCGTGGTTCACGGCTGTGCACCAGCGACAAGGGCAAAGTTGCCAAGCTGGTGTGCCCCTACCATCAGTGGACCTACGAGCTGGACGGTCGGCTGCTGTTCGCCGGCACCGAGATGGGCGCTGACTTCGATCTCAACCAGTACGGGCTGAAACCGGTGCAGTGCAAGACGGCTGGCGGCTACATCTTCATTTCCCTGGCCGAGAACCCGCCAGCGATCGACGACTTCCTGGCCACCCTGTCGCATTACATGGAACCGTACGACATGGAGAACGCCAAGGTGGCGGTGCAGAGCACCCTGGTGGAAAAGGCCAACTGGAAGCTGGTGCTGGAAAACAACCGCGAGTGCTACCACTGCAACGGCGCGCACCCGGAATTGCTCAATACCTTGCTGGAGTGGGACGACGTCACCGATCCACGGGCCAGCCAGGCGTTCAAGGATCACGTCGCTGATTCCGCCGCCAAGTGGGACGCCGAGAAGATTCCCTATGCTCACGCCAGCTTTGGCCTGCGTAACCGCATCGTGCGCATGCCGTTGCTCAAGGGCACGGTCTCGATGACCATGGACGGCAAGCAAGGCAGCAAGAAACTCATGGGTCGCATCCAGAACCCCGATCTTGGTTCCATGCGTATTCTCCATCTGCCGCATTCCTGGAACCACTGCATGGGCGATCACGTGATCGTCTTTACCGTGTGGCCGATCAGCGCCCAGGAGACCATGGTTACCACCAAGTGGATCGTCCACAAGGACGCGGTCGAAGGTGTCGACTACGACGTGGCGCGCCTGCGTCAGGTGTGGGACGCGACCAACGACCAGGACCGTCGCCTCGCGGAAGAGAACCAGCGCGGAATCAACTCGACGGCCTATCAGCCCGGCCCTTACTCGAAGACCTACGAGTTCGGTGTGGTCAACTTCATCGACTGGTACAGCGAGCGCATGCTGAACAACCTCGGCGCCGAGCCTGCGAGCTACCTGAAGCAGATCAACGAGTAAGCGCTGGCGTTATCCGGTGGCGTGCCTGCCTGCTGGCGGGTGCGCTACCGGTACTTCCTGGTTGCGATGAGATTCATCTCGCCGATGAACAGAAGGTCGCCAGCGGTATTGCGCTGGGCGATGGGGAACGCCGGACCGAGCGGCAAACCGGCGTTTCTCGAGCGCCTGAGCGCTGCCAATGCGAAGTGTTGTACGGTCAGTCCGCCAGCTCGTAGCGGTCGCGGCCGTTGCGCTTTGCCCGCAGCAGCGCCACGTCGGCGCGGTTGATGGTGCTCGAATAATTTTCATCGGCTCTTAGCTGCGCCATGCCCAGGCTTACCGTGACCGACAACGAGTTGTCATTGACGCGCACCCGCAGCTTGGCGACGGCTTCACGCAAACGCTCGATCACCCGGACCGCGCTTTCGGTGGAGGTTTCCGGCATCAACAGAAGGAATTCTTCGCCGCCCCAGCGGCCGCAGAGGTCATGCTCGCGTATCTCCGCCTCCATCACCCGCACCACTTCCATCAGCACGTTGTCGCCGACTTCGTGCCCGTAATCATCATTGATGGCCTTGAAGCGGTCGATGTCGACCATGACCACACACAGCGGCCGCGAGTAGCGCTTGGCCCGTTCGGTTTCTTCACGCAAGCGCTCGGTGAGCAAGCGCCGGTTGGCGATGCCGGTAAGGGCATCATGGGTAGAGGCTTCTTTCAGAGCGATATTTAGATCACGCAACATCGTCTGATAGCGATCGGAAATGCGTGCGACTTTCTCCAGCTGTCGGAGCTGCTTGTCGAAGCGTGCCGAGAGGGTCATTTCGCGGTCACGCACGATGCTCTGGTACCCGTCAGAAACGCGGGCGATCCGTTCGATGCGGTTGAGTAGGCTGTGGTGTGCTTCCCACAACTGGCTCAGCGTTTCATGCAGTGGATGGCCTTGGTTCTGTGGATCGGACAGCGATTCCACAACCTGGCTTTCCAGCGGATTCTGCCCGCGCATAAGGACCTTCTAATCGTGGCTGAGGATCATGAATGGAAAGGTGCAGTCTTCCTTGAACTCTTCGGCCAGTTCTACCACACGCTCGTTGCGGCGGTCATAGTGCCAGTTGACGGCCACCGCCTTTCCCTCTTGATGGGCGGCTTCGAGCATGTCGAAGATGTCCATCACGGCCTTGATGCTGCTGGTATTGAGGTACAGCAGATGCAGTTCCAGGCGCAGCGGACGGCCGGCTTCGGCCAGGTAGCCTTCGATCCACTCGATGACTTGGTGGAACAATTCATAGGAGTTTTCCGGGTAGGAGTCGCCTTGCATGGCGAGCACGCCGTTTTCCCAGTCGGACTGAATGGATGGCGATGACTGGCTGCCGGCGATGGAGAAATCATTCATGTGCAGTTGGCTCTTGTAAGTCAGATGACCGCGCTCAGGCTGATGAACGAGCGGCCGTTGGCGACGGTTTGCAGCGACGCTTTCAGCGGTTCGCTGGATTTGCGGGCGATGTCGATCAGGCCGAGTCCTGCGCCGCTGGCACTGTTGTCTTCGCGTGGCTTGCGCAACTGTTCTTTGTAACGAGCCTTGAGTTGCGCCTTGTCCAGGCGGGCCAGCTCTTCGATGCTGGCGATCAGGGCTTCGCCATCGGCCGTTTCGATCAGGTTGCCGGCGGACACTACATAGCGGCCGTCGGCATCGTTGCGTGCGACCACGACCGTGGCGCCCGCTTCCTGGTCGGCCCAGTTACGGACCTTGGCGTAGTGGCGGATGTTCTGGGTCATCTCGATGTAGACCGCAAAAACATCCATTGCCGACGATGGGTTGGCATGATCAGCGGCGAGGTAGTTACGCAGCGCATTGCCGATTTCCTCGATCAGGCTGCGCGAGATCGGGCCGTTGAAGCACAGCATGATCTGCTGTCGGTTGTAGCTTTCGCGCATGGCGAACAGGTCAAGGGTTTCCATGGGGCAACTCAACTCCGGTGGATGGCGCTCAATCGAAACGGAAACACAACATCGTAATGTCGTCACGCTGGGGGTAATCGCCCTGATACTCGTCCAGGGTCGCTTTGAACGCCGCACCCTGTTCGCCCATAGGGAGGCGGGCATGCCGCAGGATCATCTCGGCGAAGCGGCTGTTGCCGAATCCATAGCCCAGCTCACCACCCGCCTGATCGAGGAAGCCATCGGTGGCCAGGTAGAAGGTTCGCCCGGGCTGCAACTCTACCTCAGCATTCTGATATTCGCCGATGCGTCGGTCGCCGATGGCGCGGCGGCCGGCCGGTAATTCGTCGAGGCGTTCGCCATCGCTGTAGTAGAGCGCGATCTTGGCGCCCGCATAAACCACCAGACGACGCTGGAAGTCGACGTAGGCGAGGCCCACATCCATGTTGGTGGCGAGGGCGTGTTGGGTTGAGTCGTCGCGCAGCATCTTGCGCACGATGCCATCGGTACGCGTGAGGACGGCGGCTGGGTCGGCGGGCCCTGCGTCGGCAATTGCCTGTTCGATTGCGGCGTGAGCGAGCATGGTCATCAGCGCGCCGGGCACGCCATGGCCGGCGCAGTCGACCACGCCGAGCAGGCAACCTTGCTCGGTGGCGCGATAGACATAGAAATCGCCGCCAACTACGTCGCGGGGGTGCCAGAGCACGGCGTGGCGTTCGTCAAGGTCGGCCACCAGCTGGCGCTTGGGCAGGATGGCGTGCTGGATCAGGCTGGCGTAGTCGATCGAGTCGTCGATCTTTTTATGTGCGGCGGCCATGTCGCGGTTGGCCTGCTGCAGTTCTCGCGTGCGCTCGTTGACGCGACTTTCAAGCTCGCTGGTGTGGCTATGGATTTTCAGCGCCATGCTGCGAAACGCAGCGCTAAGCTCGCCGATCTCGTCATCCCGATCGGTCGGCAGCGGCGCGTTGTATTGTCCAGCGGCGATAGCCTGGGCGCTCTTGCGCAGTTGCCGCAACGGACTCAGCACACGGCGATCGACCAGCCAGGCGCCGACTGCAATCAACAGCAGCAACAGCAGCAATACAGCACCGAGGGCAGGCAGCAGGGGCTTCAGCTCGATGACTTGGGCGGTTCGCAGATCCACGGCGCTGGCGACGAACCATTGCAGTTCCGGAATCCAGGTCAGGGCCAGCAGGCGAGGCTCGCTATCGAGGCTCGCCTTCAACGTGGCCGTCTCGCCAGGATGTTCGCGGCCGTAGCTCATCGCCTGGCGCAGCGCCTTGGCCTGGTCGATATCGTCGAGCAGGCCAAGCAGGCTAGTGGACAGCGAGCGACCCTGCGAGGTGTCGGCGTTCAGGGTGACGAGGTTATGGTTGGGGTGGACCAGGATCGAGCCGTGGCTGTCGAGCACCATCGACTCGACGCCGGTCTTGTCTTCTTCGATGAACTGGGTGACGAACGCGTTCAGGCTGATCCCAGAGCCGACGATGCCGAGCGGGCGACCGCCATCACGGACCACGATGTTGAACCAGATCTTCAGGTCGCCGCTGACGGCCGAGCGGTCGACATTGAGATGATAGGGCGCGTCCGAACGCAGGGTGACATAGAACCACTCGTCTTCCGGCGCATCGGGCTTCATCTCATAGCGGGGCGCCTTGCTGGGAGGTTGTTGGTCGTCGTTGGAGTAGTAGCGATTGGAGGCTGCCGATGCGGCGAAGTAGGAGTGGTCACTGAGTGCCCGCTGATAGCCAGCCGCTTCGCGGAAAAATAACTCTCGCTTGACCGGATCATTCTCATCGAGCAGCCAGGCGCGGGTAATCTCTGATTCCGCCAGCCGCTGCGCCAGCGCCAGTTCCCGCGTGACCGGTGCGAACAGTCGTTCACGGTTGAGCTGAACCACGTTGCGCGCATAGGCTTCGCCAAAGCGGCTTTGCACGCCCTGCAATGCTTCGCGGCCAACCAGTACAGCCACCCCGATTGCCAGCAGGAAGGTCAATAGCAACGCCAGCAGTGATTTGCCGCGTAATCCCAGTGCTGCCATGGTGACCGTGACCTTCCCTTGCGATTGCTGCCGACCTGACAGCCAAGTGTCGTGCCAAGCGTCGAAAAAGCGCGATTATCCGGTATTGGGCAAGTTGCCACCAGAGGCGCTTCGCCACACAAAAACGGAGCCTTTCGGCTCCGCGGTTGATGCTACTGGGCAAGCTTCTTGTATTTCACCCGATGCGGCTGGGAGGCGGCATCGCCGAGGCGCTTCTTGCGATCGGCTTCGTACTCGGTGTAGTTACCTTCGAAGAACACGATGCTGCCGTCATCCTCATAAGAAAGGATGTGCGTGGCGACGCGGTCGAGGAACCAGCGATCGTGGGAGATCACGATGGCGGCGCCGGGGAAATCCAGCAGCGCTTCCTCGAGTGAGCGCAAGGTTTCCACGTCGAGGTCATTGGAGGGTTCGTCGAGCAGCAGTACGTTGGCGCCTTCTTTGAGCGTCAGCGCCAGGTGCAGGCGACCGCGCTCACCGCCGGAGAGATCCTTGACGAACTTCTGCTGGTCACCGCCCTTGAAGTTGAAGCGCCCCACGTAGGTGCGCGAGGGGACTTCGTAGTTGCCGATGCGAATCATGTCGGCGCCGTCGGACACTGCTTCCCACACGGTCTTGCTGCCGTCGAGATCTTCGCGGCTCTGATCGACACAGGCCACCTGCACGGTATCGCCAATCTCGATGCTGCCCGAATCCGGCTGTTCCTTGCCCATGATCATGCGGAACAGCGTCGACTTGCCTGCGCCGTTGCCGCCGATCACGCCGACGATGGCGCCCTTGGGCATGCTGAACGAGAGGTCGTCGATCAGTACCCGATCGCCGTAGCCCTTGGTCACGTTGTGGAAGTCGATGACCTTGTCACCCAGGCGCGCACCGGCCGGAATGTAGATCTCGTTGGTTTCGCTGCGCTTCTGGAATTCCTGCGACTGCAGTTCCTCGAAGCGTTGCAGACGGGCTTTGGACTTGGCCTGGCGAGCCTTGGCGCCTTTACGCACCCACTCCAGTTCTTCCTTCATGGCCTTTTCATGGGCCGATTGCTGCTTGGATTCCTGCGCCAGGCGGTTAGATTTGGCTTCCAGCCAGCCGGAGTAGTTGCCCTCGTAGGGGATGCCCTGGCCGCGGTCGAGTTCAAGGATCCAGCCGGCGACGTTGTCGAGGAAATAGCGATCGTGGGTGATCGCGACGACGGTGCCGGTGAAGTCGTGGAGGAAGTGTTCCAGCCAGGCCACCGAATCGGCGTCCAGGTGGTTGGTCGGTTCGTCCAACAGCAGCATGTCGGGGGCCGAGAGCAACAGACGGCACAGCGCCACGCGGCGCTTTTCTCCGCCGGACAGGTGCTCGACCTTGGCGTCCCATGGCGGCAGGCGCAGGGCGTCTGCGGCGACTTCCAGCTGGCGCTCGAGGTTGTGGCCGTCGCTGGCCTGCAGGATCGCTTCGAGCTTGGCTTGCTCGGCGGCCAGCTTGTCGAAATCGGCATCCGGCTCAGCGTAGGCGGCGTAGACTTCGTCCAGGCGCGCCTGGGCATCCTTGATGCTGCTGACGGCTTCTTCCACGACTTCGCGAACCGTCTTGTTCGGGTCGAGCTCCGGCTCCTGCGGCAGATAGCCGACATTCAGCTCGGGCATCGCCCGCGCTTCGCCGTCGAATTCTTTATCGACCCCGGCCATGATCTTAAGCAGGGTGGACTTGCCCGAGCCGTTGAGGCCGAGCACGCCAATCTTGGCGCCGGGAAAGAACGACAGGGAAATGTTCTTGAGGATTTCACGCTTGGGTGGAACGACTTTGCCGAGCCGATGCATGGTGTAAACGTAAGAGCCTGTTTTTCCTGCTTTGTCACTTTTGGACATGGTTTTACTCGCCTTTAATCCTGTGTTTTCAATGCTTTATGGTAGCGACAAGCGATTAAATTCTGGAAAGCAAAACGTTAGGTTTTGCGTTGACCATATCTTGTTCCTGACTATACTTAAAAAAGTTATGTTTTATGAGGGGGCAATATGGGTTTCCAGGTCATAGAGCAGGTGGTGAATGGTGCTCGTAGAAAGCTGCTGGTGCAAGACTACATCCCGGTTTACTACCCCAACCTCTACATGACCATGGAGCACTCGGGCAGAGCCCTCGAAACAACCAAGAAGTACCTTGAGCATCTGGCTGTGTTAGAGGAGTTTTTGGCCTTTTCCTCCATTGATTTGATTTCTCACCTCGAACAGCGCCCTCACAGCCGGTACTTGACAGACAGTGAGCTTTCCAGGTTTGTGTCGGACGCGGGGTTTAGTAAGGAAACCTTGGCCATGAAGTATGCGGGGATGCGTTTGCATCCGACTGCCTACAAATCCGTTGGCAAAGTCCATGCGCAGCAGCGAATCGAGGCGGTACGCGACTATCTGGCCTTCCTTTATGACAAGTTGGGTGATCACTCAACACGATATGAGGCGATTGACGACCTGAAGGGGCGCATCAAACGCAAGATCAAAGCGGCCCGCCCTTCGTGGAAAGAAACGCGAATCGACGAAATGAAAGGGCTTACCAGCCAGGAGCGAACTCGATTGCTGGAAATCATGCATCCGGATAGCGCCGAGAACCCCTTTTCAGATGAAGCCATCAGGCTGCGTAACTACATCATTTTGCTGCTGGGTCTCGACATGGGGCTGCGACGCTCCGAGATGCTGCTGATCAAGACCAGCGATATTCGCTGGCACAGTCGTCAACTAGCTGTGGTCAACCTGGAGGATGAGAGCCTCGATCCACGAACGATGGCCCCGCAATTCAAAACCAACGAGCGCATGCTGGTGATGACCGATGACCTGTATGACGCAATCACTGAGTACGAATCGAAGTATCGCCACAGAAAACCCCGTAGCGGCACATCGCAAGCGAGAAAGCATCCGTTTTTGCTGGTGGCGCACAAGCGAAATGAGGGTGGCCCTCTGACCATCAAAGCAATCGATGGCGTTCTATCCAGGGTCCGAGAAATAGCACCGGAACTGGCTCATGTGCACCCGCATATTCTGAGGCATGACGCGGTCTACACGATGCTGGAAAGCATGCGTGAGGAACTGGCAGCGCTCACGCCGGAGGATCGCACCACGCAGGTTCAAAAAACCCTCACATGGATGTTCGGCTGGAGTCCCGGATCGGACATGCCTGGCCTCTACGGCGCGAAATTCTGGAAAGAAGTGGCGGACAAAGCGATACAGAAGCGGGCCGAGCGGTTTAAGGCCATGCGTCAAAAGGCCGAGACACAAGGCGGTTCAAAGTGAAAATCTCCGTCGAAGCACTTCAGGCACCCACGAAGGACAGCCTCGATGCATGGCTGAACACGCCTCGCCTGGCGAAATGTGGGGAGGTGTTCACACCGGCCGAACCGATGTGGAAACCAGACAGATCGGCTGGTAATTCACTTAACTGGGAAGCGGCTATTGCGTGCGTCTCACCGGAATGGAAACCCTGGTTGCACGCCGTCCTGGCGTACCGCATGGCCGATCAGGAAGCCGGCTCGGTTAATCTGGTCGCCAGCGTGTTGTCGCGGGCTGCTCAGGCCGGGATTGACCCGCTAAACGAGGGTCAACTGATAGATCTGCGAGAGCGCTTTAATGTTGTTGAGTTTTCTAGCATTGCTACGTTCATGGCGTTTTGGCACGACTGTGAATCACTCGAACAGCGCCCGCCGCAATCCCTGATCAATGCTTACAAGGAACTGCCCAGGAAAAAGAAATCCAGCACAGATGTGATCCTCAGCCTGGACCCCGAACGCGGCCCGCTCACGCAGGTGGAACAGGACGCGCTGTATCAATGGATACATGAGCAGTTTTGTCACGGGAAGTTAAATTTTGAGCAATATCTTTACCTGCGCCTGTTGATAATTTACGGGCAGCGTGGCGTTCAGATGCGAATGCTGGTTTTTGGTGATTTCACGAAGAGCAATCAGGGCTGCAAGATCAGGTTTCATTGGGCAAAGCAAAAAGACGACGAAGCGGGTTGGCGAGTAAAGTCCGAAATATTCAGTCTGGATGAGGACCTCTACAACACCGTGCATGCCTACAAGGCAATGGTACTGGCGCAACTCTGGCAAACGTATCCAGACGGTACCGATTGGAATGCAGCCATTGAGAATGTGCCCCTATTTCGTAAGAAGCTAGAACATGATGAAGCAGGAGTTCAGGAGCGGCTGACCCCCCCTGTTTTGCTCAACAGCCCCCTTCAAAAGAGCCTCGAAGACGCGCCGCACCCGATTTTTCATGCCGGATCAAGCACGATCAAAGGTTGGCTTGCGTGCATTGAGCGGATGCAGGGCTTTCCGATTTCGCCTCGCACCCATCAGCCGCTGAAAGTGACGCGGGGGCACAGGTTCAGGCACACACTCGGCACTGACCTTTCCAATGCGGGGCATGATGAGTGGACGATGGCTCGTGCATTGATGCACACAAATACTATGACAGTGCGAAAGTACCGCGCCGTTTCGCCGGAGTTGCTGGCGTTGATCGACGCGAAGATGAGCGACCATCTGGCCTTGGTTGTGAATGCGTTCACCGGAATCATCGTTACGGATCGCACCTCAGCGAAAAACGGGGATCGAGCGGATCGACAAATCGAGGATTTGGCTGTATGCGGTGCCACGGCCGCCTGCCATCTCGATGCACCGTACACCTGTTACGCATGCGGAAAATTCCAACCTCTTCTACACGCAGATCACCACGCGGTCCTTGAGCGATTAGAGCGTCGCCGGGAGCAAACCATTGCCACGGATAAAACGACCGGTGTGCTCTGGGATCGGGCAATTCTGGCTTGCCGCAAGGTGATACTGGATTGTGAAGTCATGCTCCGATCGGAAAGGAAAGGTGAATGACCGACGCGTTTTATTCTGTACCGACGAACAACATTGTCGATTATAAACCCAGGGACCAACTGGCCGCGGAGGCTCAGCTCGCGGCGTTTATCGAATGGGCAAAACAGACCCTGCCCAAAGGCATTCCCAATCAAGTGCACTCGAGCATTTGCTGGGAAGACGGCAGTTGGCACCAACACGGCTTCTATGCTTGTAGCTTCAGGGCGCTCGGATCGACCAACGTTGCCCCAAAGGCGATGCAGATACCCTTCACGGACTTTGCCAAAGCCATACTGGTGTACCGAAGGGTGTATTCGCAGAAAAAGGTGATGACAATCTGGCTGAGAGCCTTGGCCGGGATGGGAGCCGCCCTGTTCGAGTTGACCGGCACGCAGGATGTGACGCGGGTGTCCGCCGCTATCTGTAACAAGGCGTGCGAGGACATGGACCGTCGCTGGACAAAAGGCAACACCGCATACCAGCACGGCAAGGCACTTGAGGCCATCATCACCCTTATGCGGGCCAAAAAATTGCTCAAGTCAGACTTCCAGTGGACTACTCACCTGACGCTCAGGCCGCGTGGCACGCTCAAGCAGCAAAAAGCGGATCGGGAACAGAAGCTGCCCAACCCTGACGCGATCAGAGTCCTCGGGGAAGTGTTCTCAAACGAACTGACGAACCCCCTCGATATCGTTGTGACGTCCGCCTGTGCGCTGTTACTGAGTGCTCCGAGTCGCGTGGGTGAATTGGCGGATGTTGAATTGGATTGCCGGGTATTCAAAGAGGATACCCAGGGCAATCGGCGCATGTTCCTGCGCTGGTACGCGGAAAAGATAAACCAGGTGATGCTGAAGCCCGTCGTTAGGCCTGAGATGGAGCCGGTCGTCGAGCGGGTCATCACGTTACTGAGACCGATCACCGACGAGGCGCGGACTTACGCCGCCTGGCTGGAAGACCATCCCGATGAGTTTCCACTCCATGAAGGGCTGCCACCCAGAGGGCTTGATGAACCGCTCACGTACGCCGAAGCCTGTGCCGCGCTAAAACTCACCGTTTCTAACGTCTGCGGCTCGCGAAGCGTATTCAATGCCAATTTCCTCAAACCCTTGGAGAAGCGAAAGGCGCTTAGCCCCGGGGCCCGAGCCCTCTTAGCCGAGATCCGTGGCGGGTGGGATATGGTAGGGAAGCGCATATTTGATAAGGACAAGCCAGGAATCCAGGGTTTTGCGTATGACGACCGGTGTGTGCTCACGCTGCGCAAGCTCAATGTGCTGTTGCGTGAAAAGTATCTTCCAAAGGATTTTCCATACACCACGCCGTACACGGAGGGCAAAGCTCGTGTGAGGTACCGTTATGCGTTGTTCACCGTGCGCACGGGAGCACTAACTGACGACTCAGCTCGCGTTGTGATACACGGGTTTGGCGTGGAGATCGCGGCGAATGCTATCCGATTGACTACGCAACTAGGCGGTACTAACAACCGGAGAAAGAAAAGCCTGTTCGAGCGCTATGGCTACCCCGGTCTCAAGGTCAACACGCATGCGTTTCGGCACGAATTAAACACGCGGATGCACGAGGCCGGTCTGTCGCAGCTCCTGATTGACGCCTTCTCCGGGCGCACGTCGATGGGGTCTGTCTACAACCATGAAACCATCGAGGACCGCACCCAAGGTGTTGCGGCTTACCACCCCAAAACGAAGCACAGCACCGCTGCTCACCGGCTGGACAAGGTCATAACCAATCAGCCTCTGCATCTTGCTGATGTGAGGGAACTGCGCGAGGGTGAGCAGGATCGCATTATCCATCAAACCCACCTTGGCGTTTGTGTTCACAACTTTCCATCCGAACCCTGCCCGAAAATGGGTGCCTGTTTGGACTGCGGGCGGCTCGGTTGCATCAAAGGGGATGACGTGAAGCTGGGCAACCTCATGGAAGAACGCGACGACCTTAAACGCCGCCTAGATAAAGCCATGGATGCGCAGTCTCGTGGTGTGTTTGGGGCGTCGGAGTCGGCCAAAAAATTGGGTGAGAAACTCTTTAAGTGCGAGGCGCTCATCCAAATGCTGGAAAACCCGGAACTCGAAAAAGGTGCCATTGTGTGGAACGCCGATAACGGTTGGACGCTGGCCAAGAACGCCGCCGCAATGTCGGGGCTGATCGAAGTCAAATTCATTGAAGATAACCAGACGCAAGAGGCGTTGCCATCGTTGGATGACGTCTTGGCTTTGCTGGATGAGATCGAGGATTAACGATGGGGCATTTAACGCCAAAGGATGAGAAACGCATCATTAAGCTGATTGAGGAATGGTCAGGGCCGAAGCTGACCTGGCCATTGCTTGTTGATGCCTGCAAAGAAAAACTGGGTATTAGTCGTGCTCGCCAGTCCCTGATGAATCTACCTGCCGTGGATTTAGCAATGAAGAATGCCAAGGCGGGATTGAAGGCTCAGAAGCTGAAGCCGGGCTGGATTAGCGATATTCAGGCAGCCAACGAGCGCATTGAGAAACTGACAGAGAATAATCAGAAACTGTCAGCTGCTGTTCGAGATATGTATCGCCGGTTTTTGATTTGGCAAGCCAATGCGGATATGCACGGGCTAACGCAATCGATGTTGGAGCGGCCGGTTTCACAACTTCGAAAGAAGAGCTGATCCGGTGCTCAAAACACATACCTGGAAAAGACTCATGGCAGCAACGTCCTGAAATCCGAGCACTCGGACCATGCTCCGCGCTAAGCTCTGGAGGGGTACGAGTTGATGACACGTCCATATTGCAAGCCACAATCGGGGATGCGAGTGCCAGTGGAGCAAAAGTCGTAGATCACATTCTCAATCATGGCTACCGTCGCCAGCGATTTGATTTCCATGCTCACACCTGAATAATTTTCTCGTGAATGAAGCGGTCTGTTGCCGCTGGCCATTAATGACCGATTTTGACCGCTTTGAGCCTTTCGGATTAGGCAGGAATCGGCCCAGAGTGTGTAAAAACATCCCGGTAAACCCTTGCTATGATTTCCGAGAATCTCATCGCAAGGGACGCCCATGAAACGGTTTATCCAGGGTGAACATCGAGGTCAAAGCACCTTACTTCCCGAAAGCCTCGACGACTACGTCAGCGATACCAATCCGGTTCGGGTGGTTGACGTTTTCGTCGATGAACTCGATTTGGCCAATCTAGGTTTTGATGGCGTCATTCCAGCCGAAACCGGCAGACCTGCCTACCACCCGGCGATCCTGCTGAAGATCTACATCTACGGTTACCTAAACCGAATTCAATCGAGCCGACGTCTGGAGCGAGAAGCCCAGCGCAACGTCGAACTCATGTGGCTAACCGGGCGTTTGATGCCCGATTTCAAGACCATCGCCAACTTCCGAAAAGACAACAGCAAGGCCATTCGCGGCGTCTGCCGCCAGTTCGTTTTGCTCTGCCAGCAGTTGGGGTTGTTTGACGAAAACCTGGTTGCCATCGACGGCAGCAAATTCAAGGCAGTGAACAACCGTGACCGCAATTTCACCAGCGCCAAACTGAAGCGGCGCATGGAAGAAATCGAGGCGAGCATCGGCCGTTATTTGGCTGCGCTCGATGCGGCTGATCGACAGATTCCTAGCGCCTCCGCGCCAGACATTGCCAGCCTGGAAGATAAAATCGCCAAGCTCAAATCGCAGATGAAAGAGCTTCAAGGGATCGAAACTCAGCTCAACGATTCCCCTGACAAACAGGTTTCGCTGACCGACCCGGATGCCCGTTCGATGATGACGCGCGGCAGCGGTATCGTCGGCTACAACGTGCAGACGGCGGTCGATACGCAGCACCATTTGATTGTTGCTCATGAGGTCACCAACAGAGGTTCTGACCGCGACCAACTCAGCTCGATGGCCAAGCAAGCTAGGGAAGCCATTGGCGCAGAAACATTGTCGGTAGTCGCCGACCGAGGCTACTTCAAGGGTGAAGAAATCCTCGCCTGTCACGATGCAAACATCACCGCTTATGTGCCAAAGCCGATGACTTCAAGCGCCAAGGCTGATGGCCGGTTCAACAAAGATGCCTTCGTTTATGACGCGACGAAAAACGAATATACATGCCCGGCTGGAGAGGCACTGATTTGGCGATTCTCCAGCGTTGAGAAAGGCATGAATATGCACTGTTACTGGAGTTCAAAGTGCCAGAGTTGCGCGCTGAAAACCCAGTGCACGCCAAGCACAAATCGTCGAGTAAGGCGCTGGGAACATGAAGCGGTGCTGGAGGAAATGCAACGCCGGCTGAACCAAGCACCGGAGATGATGCGGGTTCGAAAACGGACTGTTGAGCATCCCTTCGGGACGCTCAAACAATGGATGGGAGCAACGCACTTCCTGACTCGAAAACTGAATGGGGTGAGCGCAGAAATGAGCTTGAATGTGCTCGCCTACAACTTGAAGCGGGTGATGAAAATCATCGGCACCGAAGGCTTGTTGAAGGCGATGGCGGCGTAAAAGCCCAGCTTTTACTGCCCCAAGAGGTGCCAAAGCGCTTCATACGCGCTCTGAAGCGTTACCGGCGCTGATCGTGGTAAATAATCGGGAAATCGCCACGCCCAGGAGCAATGGGCTGAAGCACGCAAGATAAGAAAGTGTTTTTACACACTCTGGGCCAGGAGCGGACGTCTAATACCTGTGAGAGAATCCGGACCAGACTACCTAAGCTAGAACGGACTCTCCCTTTCATGGAATTGAATCGCCCTTCACTCTATGACATCGCATGTCACTTCTGCGTCAGTCGCATTATCGGCGCTGCAATTCCCTACACTCGCCTGAGTAACATCCTCGAAAGCATGTTTCACGGGCGACCGCTCAGTGCATTGTCGCTGAGCTACCTGAAGCAGCAAAAACTCAACGAATTGCATCAGCTGGCGATCGGCCAGATCACATATGAAGCCTTCATCGCTGCTTTAGACCCCGCATTAGTAGCGCGCGAGCAGGCTGCCAGAATTGAGCATCAAGCTAAGGAAGCAGAGCTCCTGGCCCAACAGGCCGAACGGGCGGTACAGCGCAAACGCGAGGGCGAAGCAGCAGAAGCTGCCCGTATTGCTCGCACGGCGCAGTCCAATCGTGAGCGCGAAGCTGCTGAGGCAGCTCGCATCGTCCGCGAAGCCGAGTGGGCGGCGCAGTGCAAGCGTAATTGTGAGGCTGCTGAAGCCATGTACTACGCTCGCATGAGTGAACCCGGTTACATCGCTCCGACTCCATACGACATTGCCCGGCACTACCGGGTGAGCCACCTTCAAGGTGCGGTTACCTCGCCACTGAGCAATATCCTGGGGGCTCTCTATCAAGGCCGTCCGCTTTCAGCAGCCTATCTTAACTACCTCAAGATCAAGGGGTTCCCCGGACTGTATGCACTGGCTATTGGTCATGTTACCTACGAGTCGTATATTTCAGACCTCAACGCAGCCGAGGTCGCACGGACAACGGCCAAAGTAGCTCGCCTCGAACTGGCCGAAGCACAAAGACGCCGGCGTGAGGCTGCCGAGGCCGCCCTCATTGCCCGCGAAAGCGATCCCGCATACATCCTGCGCAAGAAATACGGAATTCTCACCACCGCTCAGCCTTTGTTGCCGCGGTTGATGGGTATCCTTCAGAACATCGACGCCGGCAACCGGCTGGCCGATGACGATTTCGTTTGGCTCAATACTGAGGGTCTCGAGCATTTCACTGAGAAGCTGCGGAAGACCCACCACCTACGCGAAGCCGAATTCTGCGGCAACGAGTACCGTCGCACCCAGGATCCGTGGAACGCAATCAACGCCAGTGGCCACTATCGAAAGTGCGATCAGCCAGAGTCGGCACTTGAACTACTCGCCGGTGTACCGACCAATAAACTCAAAAATCCCAAGATCCACTCAGCCATGTGCACCACCCACGGTGGTGTCATGCGCGATCTGGGGCGGCGTAAAGAAGCTCTTCAGCTCGGCAAGCAGGGCCATGAGTTACAGCCGAGGAACTTCCGTCCTTGCACTCTGCTAGGTGCTGTGTGCATGGAGCTAGGCGACTATGTGGAGGGGCATGACTGGTACGCCAAGGCTGAGGAGCGCGGTGCCAGCAAACAGAGCATCGACACCGAACTGCGGGGCATCTTCGTCCGGGCGGACAACTCCCAGCGTGAAACAATGCGAGCGTCCTTGTTGGCAAAAGATCCGGACCGTTACCACTGGGTGAATGACAAGAAATATCGCAGCGAATCGACGCCAATTTTGTAGACGAAGCCAAGCGTCCGTTGAGGCTTTGCAGCAGCCCATGAATGGGCCGGAAGCCTTGCGCTGACAGTGTCGTCTAGCGGCCAGGAGCGGACAGTCATCCCAGGGGATTGGTTTCGCCTGCGAAATCATGCCATATAGCTACCTTTCATCAGGGATGAGTACTGCGTTGGCGGAAATGGCCAAGATAGGCGTCCCTGCCTCGTCATGAGTAACAGGGGGCCTAATCGTGTATCTATCCGTCTTGAAACTAGAAAATTTCCGCCAGTTTGGCCAGGCTAACTGTGGCTTGGAAGTCACCTTCAACCCAGGTGTTACCGCGTTGGTCGGGGAAAACGACGTAGGCAAAACAGCCGTCATCGATGCGATCCGGTATGTACTGCAAACCCGTGATGCCGAATACCTGAAGCTTCAACTCCAAGACTTCCATATCGATGACAGCGGAGCTCAGGCCAGTACCATCACGCTGAGGTGCACATTAGATGGTTTGAGTAAGGCCGAACTGGGAGCGTTCGCTGAGTATGTCACCTACAAAAACGGCGTAGGTCGTCTACACATCCATTGGTCAGCCACGCGTGTCCAAGGCTCAACTCTAACCCGCAGATGGGTGGATATTTCAGTGCGTTCTGGTGAGAATGGGGAAGGGCCGTCCCTGGATGCAGGGGCCCGTCTTCTGCTCGCCACTGCGTACTTGAAACCATTACGTGATGCAGAGCGCGAGATGTCGCCAGGCCGAAATTCCCGGCTCTCTCAGGTCTTGAGCAGCTTCCCAAGCATCGATGTCGGAAGCGCTTTCGATACCGCGACCCCGCCTGCTAGCCCCGTCGATGCAGAAGCGTTGAGCATTGCTGGCATGGGCGACTACATGCGCTATCTGGTGAACAAGCACAGCGCTATCGTCAGTGCTGAACATGCCATTAACCAGAACTACCTGGCCCCGCTTTCTCTTGTGGGACAGCCCCTGACAAGCCGTATCAGTTTCGGCGAGGGGGGTACCGAGGATGCGAGGCTCAAACAGATCCTTGAGCGCTTGGAACTCGGGTTGCTTGATCACGCTTCGGGCGAGTCCCGGGGCGTTTATGGTTTGGGCTCAAACAACGTACTGTTTATGGCCTGCGAGCTCCTCCTGCTTGGAAAGGAGCCAGACGGCCTGCCGCTTCTATTGGTAGAAGAGCCTGAGGCTCACCTGCACCCGCAGCGGCAACTGCAGCTCATGGAGTTTCTTGAGAAGGCCGCGAAACCTGCGGACGGTTTGAGACCGGTTCAGGTGATTCTGACCACTCACAGCCCGAATCTGAGCTCAAAGATTCCGATCCAGAATCTTGATCTCATGCATCGAGGGCGCGCGTTCTCGCTGGCTGAAGATCAGACCTGCTTGGGCGCCGATGACTATCGATTCCTCAGTCGCTTCCTGGACGTCACGAAAGCAGGATTGTTCTTCGCCAAAGGACTATTGGTGGTGGAGGGCGATGCTGAGGCGATCCTTCTGCCAGCCATTGCGCGTAGGCTTGGAAAAGACCTGACCAAGCATGGTGTGTCGGTGATCAATGTGGGCGGCGTCCTGCCAGTGAGGGGCCACCGACCAACCGGCGCTATTTAGAAGTCTGCGTGTTCTCCTACCTGGCCAGCGAGCTGCGATCGGGTGACATGTGTGTATCGGCACGTGGCCAACAACTACATCGCTGTGTTCCAGCACTTCATCCCACCTGGCATCTGGGAGGCGATTTACGTAATTGAGGGGCTGCTTAAGGCTGATCTGAGTGTCGAGGCAGACACTGTGTATTCAGATACTCAGGGGCAATCGGCGACCGTCTTTGCCTTCACCCATCTGCTGGGCATCAACCTGATGCCGCGCATACGCAACTGGCGTGACCTGGTGATGTGCCGGCCGGATCGCGGCGCGTCTTACAAGCATATCAACCGCCTGTTCACCGACACTGCCGACTGGCATTTGATCGAAACTCACTGGCAAGATCTGATGCAGGTCGCGCTGTCCATCCAGGCCGGCAAAATCTCCTCGCCTATGCTGCTGCGAAAACTCGGCTCCTACAGCCGGCGCAACAAGCTCTACCACGCCGCCCAGGCACTGGGCAGCGTGATCCGCACGATCTTCCTGCTCAACTGGATCGGTAGCCGCGAGTTGCGCCAGGAAGTCACTGCGAACACCAATAAAATCGAGTCCTACAACGGTTTCTCGAAGTGGCTTTCGTTCGGTGGCGACGTGATTGCCGAAAACGATCCGGACGAACAGCAAAAACGTCTGCGCTACAACGACATGGTGGCCTCATCGGTGATCCTGCAGAACACCGTGGATATGATGCGCATCTTGAAGAAATTGGCCCGAGAGGGTTGGCAGTTCACCGACGAGGACGTGTCTTTCCTCAGCCCTTACCTGACCAGCAACGTCAAGCGCTTCGGCGAATTCAACCTCAAGCTCAACCGGCCACCGGAGCCTTGGATCAAGGACTTGGTGTTCCAACAAGCTGCCGGCTCGCTGCGGGTGATCACCCCTCGCCAGCTAGATACCGAGAAAACCACATGATCAATGTTCCTCCCGCATCCTTTCGCGTTACACCGTACGGCGAAGTCGATGCAGTGGCGTTGGAAAACTTGCGCGACGGCTTCGACACCTCTCAACTGCTCCGGCTGGTTGATCGATTGGACGCCTGCTCGCTAGAAATGGGCGGAACCACCGCCATTCGCGATGAGCTGCTGAGATTGCATGCGATGGTTCTGACGATAGTTGAGGGCATCGCTCTTACGGTGCCTGCCGAGAGTGCCTGTATCTGGGCAGAGGCCGAATCTCTACAGATGGATCTTGAAGCGCTGGTTTCCTGGGCTCGCACTGCTCAGCTCCTCCTTGCGCCGCTTATAAATCTCGCACCAATCCACGAGGCATGAGCACTCTGGATGATTTCGACAAGACTCAGCTGTTCCTGACCATGGATAGGATCGCCGGTAAATGGATCACCTCAGCAATCAGCTCTACGAGTGGGTGATCACAGCCGCTGCAGCCAGCTCGCGAATGGACTCTGGGAGCGCTAGGGCCAGGGGAAGCACTACAAGCGAGTTGCGAGTGCCTGAGCTAAAGGCTACTGCCCGTGAGGCAGATGCCTCCAAACCAAATAGCCGGGAGCTGAGTACGCCGAGGGCGGGAGCGAGTAATAGAAACGCTCCGTATACCGGAAGCAACGGCGCCAGGATGTCGAGTTGGTACACTACGGCCGCGATCTACGAACCCACCACCACGATTAGAACCAGGGCCATCGCAGGCACTGGCAGCCAGGCCCAACCTGCGCTCCATGCGCGAACCAGCTGAGATCGGCGCCCGCCAAATTCGGTGAGCACAGCCGCTACCAAGGGTAGGACGATCAGTAACAGGAATGCTTCTGCGAAGGGCCACAGCTCGATCACTGTGCCGGCTTCGGAACCAAGGATTAGCTGCAAGTAGAGGGGCAGCAGCAAAAGCTGAAGCAACAGCAGCAATGGCGTCGCCGCGGGCACCAGACGAGAGTCTCCTTTGCCCAGGTGGGTGAAGACCACCACGTAATCACATGGCATACATCAGCACGGCAATCGCCGGTGTGATGGCCATGGCCGTCAGTCCGGTGAATTGCGCAGAGCTCAAACCTGCAATGGCAGCGGCCACCACCGCCGCGAAATAAAATGCTATCTGATGTTCTTCCAGCCAGTCCCGCGACATCTGATATCTTCTCTTGTTGCGCAAGGGCGACATTCTCGCACTGGCATCGAATTTAACCCAGCGTTGAGGCTGGTTGCGCAGCGGGCTGCCTGGTTGCTTTTCGCTTGTGCCGGTGGGCGGAGGTTTACAACGCTCCAACAAGTCTTGCCGACAAGAGGAAGCATGGTGTTTCGAAATAACCGGAAGGCGAGTCTGACGCAAGTGTTCGTCACCGCCAGGAGCTAACCGCAATGAACCCTCAACGTTCAGGCATGACCTGGAACCTGCTGCTGCTAACCTGGCTGGTCGCACTGGTATCGACCCTATCCGCGCTGTTCATTGGCGAGGTGATGGGCCAGGCACCCTGTGTTTTGTGCTGGTTCCAGCGCGCCTTTATGTTTCCGCTGGCGGTGATCCTGGCCATCGCCTGCTACCGCTCGGATTTCACAGTCTGGCGTTACGCCCTACCGCTGACCGCTATCGGTGCGGCGCTGGCATTTGTTCACACGCTGCTCTATGCAGGGCTGATTCCACAGCCGATCCAGCCCTGCACGGCCACCGGTCCATCCTGCTCGGGCGCCGGAATGACACTCTTCGGCGTGGTGCCCCTGCCGGCACTCGCCTTGTTCGCCTTTATCCTGATCGCCATCCTGCTCATTCTCATCCGTCGGAGAACAACTCCATGAATCGCCGTTCCGTGGTCCTGATCATCAGTGCCGTGCTCCTGGCCGTTTTTGCCGCCGCCGCATTCTTCTATTCTCCGTCGCAGTCACCTCAACAGGCCCAAGCTCCCGGTTCGACAGCCCAAGAGACCGCGACACAACCCAAACAGAACCGTGGCCAACTGGTTCGCTTCCACTCGCCAGTGTTCGGCCCAGCGCAAGCGCCAGTAACCATTGTCGAGTTCTTCGATCCTTCATGCGAGGCATGCCGCGCCTTCCATCCCTATGTGAAGCAGATCCTCGCCGAGAACCCGGAAGATGTACGTCTGGTGCTGCGCTATGTACTGTTTCATCAAGGTTCGGAAGAAGTGGCGCGGATGCTTGAGGCGGCGCGCAAGCAAAATCTTCATGAACAAGTGCTGGAGGCTGTGCTGGAGACCCAACCCGGTTGGCACGACGACCCCAAGGTAATGCAGGCATGGGCTGCTGCCGAGGGCGTCGGTTTGAACTTGGAGCAGGCCCGCCAGGACATGCATACGCCTAGCGTCAACGCCGTGCTTGAAACGGACATGCAGGACGTCAAGGCCGTTGGGATTCGTGGCACCCCGACCTTTTTTGTAAATGGTCGTGCGCTCAGCGAGTTCGGCCCGGAGCCGCTGCGCCGATTAGTGAGCAGCGAAGTGGCCAAGGCACGGGAATGACACTATGAGCGCGCTGGAGAACCGCGTGCCACCGCTGCTCGTAGCGGTCCTGATCGCTCTGCTGATGGGGTTGTCGGGACCCAGATTGCCGAGCATCGAACTGGCATGGACCGAGCGCCTGACCTTCGCTTTGCCGGTACTGTTCCTGGGGCTCGGCGTGTGTTTCGCCGGCGTACTGTCGTTCCGCCGCGCACGTACTACTGTCAATCCATTGCAGCCGCAGCAGGCTTCGGTGTTGGTGGAGGCTAGCATCTATCAGTACAGCCGCAACCCCATGTATTTGGGCTTCGCCATCAGCCTGACGGCCTGCGCGCTGGCCCTGGCCTCGCCTTTTACCCTGCTGGGCGTGGTTGCCTTCGTGCTTTACATGAATCGTTTCCAAATCGAACCCGAAGAGTCGGCGCTGGAAGCGCTGTTCGGCGAATCATTCGCTCGCTACCGCGCACGAGTCTGCCGCTGGCTCTGAGCGTCCGCGGCGGTAGCGACTGGCGGGGCTTGCTCGTCGCTGCAGCCCGCCGAAGGTGCCACGACCTAGCCTGATCTCCTCGTGACGAGCTGCTTTGGCCACATGCCGCTAGCATGTCTCTGGTCGAGGATATAGCGCCAACGAGTGATCTCGCGAGTTCACTCCGTTGATATCGAGCTAACTGTCTAGCAACAGCGGTGAGCGCAAAGCAGGCTTATGCTTCGCTGCGATGACTGTCGGCCTGCCTGGTATCGATACAAACACTGCCGTCTAGCTCCATTTCAAGTGTCGAGTGGCTAACTTCGAATTGCTCATGAAGTACTCGTTTTAAATCAGTCTTTACTCGTTCAATATCGGGTAGGCTAGCCTTCTTGATGACAACGTGAGCTTCCAATGCAGTTGAATGTTCGGCGATTTCCCAGACATGTACGTGGTGAACACTCACAACGTCTTCTACTTGCTCCATGACATTGATTATATCAGTGATGGAAACTCCTTCTGGTGCGCCCTCCATTAACAAGTGAATGGTTTTAGGTAGCATGCTAAAGCCTTGCCATAGCACGTAACCAGCAATCATCAGCGTCAGTACAGTATCTGTCCAATACCAGTCATACAGAAGGATTAATGTTCCGGCAATAATAACACCGACGGAGGCCAGCGCATCCGACACATTGTGCAAGAATGCCGCCTTTATATTCATGCT
>Ga0163200_1000269_pt1 | contig 24011 bp, 20 predicted proteins | sample PL_2010_200m_FD_113535 | JGI IMG/M metagenome (GOLD analysis project Ga0163200, IMG submission 113535) | Freshwater microbial communities from Powell Lake, British Columbia, Canada to study Microbial Dark Matter (Phase II) - PL_2010_200m | ecosystem: Environmental > Aquatic > Freshwater > Lake ... | reverse complement strand
TTCGCACTTCGTTGTTCGATTATTCGAATTTTTGCATTCTTTCGTTCTTCATCCCTCGTCTCTCGTCTTTCGCTATTCCCCCTCCAGCTCTTTCAGGATCTTGTTCACCTCTTCTTCCGTTGATGTGAGCTTCTGCTTACAGAGCTTAATCAGAAATGCGGCGCGTTTTACCTTTTCAGAAAGTTGATCGACTGAGATCTCTCCGGTTTCGATTTCATCAACAAGCGCCTGAAGTTCTTCATACGCTTCGGTATAGGTGATCTTTTCGCTCATGGCGTTGGTTCGGGTTGAATTTCGGTTGCAGTACTGATTATGGAACCATTAAATGTAATGGTTTTCAGGGAGTCACCGGTGGTTACCTCCGTGATTGTGCGGATAGGCTTTCCGTTCACTAACGTAATCGTATATCCCCTGGATAATACCTTGTTCGGGTCGAGCAGATTCAACTGCTTTAAAAGGGCTTCGACCATGGATTTCCGGTCACTGATTAGCCTGACTGCCTGGGAGCGACAGGTGGCAAGATGGCTGGTCAGACAAACATGGGAAGCAGTCATTATCCGGGCTGTTCCTGATGTAAGCAGGTAGGATGAGCGAGTGAGAATATCCCGGTTATTCCGGATGAAAAAGCCGGTGAATCCTCTGATCCCGGTGGCTTGATGAATCAGCATCCGGGTGGCTGAGTGGAGGAAATGGGTGGTCCGGGTCCGGAAATTCCCGGCGGTTTCTTGAAGTAGATAAGCTGAGTCCTTCAACAAGTGACGGGTTGTTTCGGTCAGGATTCGCTGAGCCTCCTGCAATGGAACCGAAACGTTGTGGAACTGCTGGATCAGAAATCCGGCTGAGTCGGTAGGAGTGATGCAATTCCGGTAGGAGACCAGCTCCACTACCGTCTCGTTGGTCGCATGCCCGATGCCTGTGATAACCGGAAGTGGAAACAGGGCTACCTGCCTGGCCAGCTCATAGTGGTTATATCCGGCCAGTCCGATGTCACCGCCCCCTCCCCGGATGATCGCAACAGCGTCAAAATGGTGTCGCACCAACCGGATCCGTTCAAATTGACGGCCAATGGATTCTGCCACCTTTTCTCCTTGCAGGAGAGAAGGAAAGAGCATGTAGAAAAAACAATACCCCCAGGTATTGGCATCGATTACCTTTCGGAAATCGGCGAATCCCTTGCTGGTTTCCACCGAAATCACGGCTATGCGCTGGGGTACGAGGGCCAGCTTAAGGAGCTTGTTGGCGTCAAAGATGCCTTCTTTGCGGAGCCGGTCGATCGTCTCCTGCTTTTCGCGTTCCAGCTCTCCCAGCGAATAGACCGGGTCAACTTCAAGGATCCGGAGAGCTAGTCCATACACCGGATCAAAGGTAATGCGTGCCAGGAAGAGGATGGAAATCCCATCTTTGAGCGGTTCTTTCAATACCCTAAGGAATTGGTCGTTTACGCGGAGGTAGTCCTCTTTCCAGAGATTTGCCCGGACTTGTGCCAGGATTTTCCCCTCCCGTTTCTCAAGCAGTTCGGGATAACAATGACCTGAGTGAACGTAGTGATTCAGTTTGCTCATCTCAGCCTTCACCCAAAACGGGCTGGTATAGCGTTCACCCAGGGTACGCCGGATGCTGTCCATCACTTCGAAGAGGGAAAAAACGGTTTTATCCTGTACTAGTTCCGACATCGTAACCAAAGTTACTATATCGTTCGGAATGATAAGTAAAATTTGGGAAAATCTATATCTTTGTTAAGGGAATCACAACGTCATGCCAATCCGTTAAAAACCATGAAACAACTGCTCCACTGGTTGATCCCTCCCGACAACTGGAAGCCCACAGTCTCTGTTTTGATGGGCCTATTCGTGGGATTGGGAGTCTATGCATTCTATATCTCCAAAGCTCCTTCATACCTCTCCGATAATCCGGAAACCTGCATCAACTGCCACGTGATGAATCCGCAGTTCAACGACTGGGCGCACAGTTCACATCGTACCGTGGCTACCTGTAATGATTGTCATGTACCGCACGACAATCTGGTCCACAAGTATCTGTTTAAAATGCAGGATGGATTGAGACACGCCACGATATATACCTTCCGTGCTGAAGCCCAGTCGATTTATATCCTGGATGAAGGGAAAAAGGCCGTTCAGGAAAATTGTATACGTTGCCATAAACGGGTTGTAGGGATGGAGTATATGATAGCAGTACAGCCGAATTACCAAACAGCCTTAACACATCGGACCTGTCTTGATTGTCACCGGGAAACCCCGCACAGTAGGGTGAACAGCATTGCCTCAACCCCCAATGCATTGGTAAAAACAAACCTTGAGAGCCGGACGGAAAGAGAGGAAGAGGAGGAGGAATAACGAATATAGAACACTGAATATCGAATGATGAAGTTTTTGAATAATCCAACAACGAAGTATGAATACCGAACCACATCGCAAACGCGCTGCCTGGATCAACTGGGCGCTGTTCTTCGGAACGATGATCATTGTATTTTTCCTCGGGTTACTGGCCTCTTCCATCACCGAGCGAAGGGCAGAAAATGAGTATGTGTACAAGCCCAAGGTTAAGCTTAGTGAATATGAGCCCCGCAATGTATTATGGGGGAAAAATTTTCCGCGTGAGTATCAGAGTTACCTTCAGACGTCAGATACAACCTTCCGCAGCAAGTACCTCGGGAATGCACCGCTGGATATGCTTGCAGAAAATCCACGGTTGGTTATCCTCTGGGCCGGTTATGGCTTCTCGAAAGATTATATGGCTCCGCGCGGGCACTATTATGCCATCACCGACATCCGGAACACCCTCCGCACAGGCGGGCCATTGAAACCCGATGAAGGCCCGATGCCCAATACCTGCTGGACCTGCAAGAGTCCGGATGTGCCCAGGTTGATGGAGAACATGGGACCTGCCGAATTTTATAAAGGGAAATGGGCATCCAAAGGCCCTGCAGTGGTGAACTACATCGGATGTGCCGATTGTCATGATCCGAAAACTCTGGATCTGAGGATCACCCGACCTGCCTTGGTGGAAGCGTTTCAATCGATGGGCAAAGATATTTCGCAGGCTACCCACCAGGAGATGCGTTCACTTGTGTGTGCGCAATGTCATGTCGAATACTATTTTGATACGCACGGGCAGGATGCCCCGGATATTCAGTACCTTACTTTTCCCTGGAAAGAAGGTACGACAGCCGAAGCGGAATTAGCCTATTACAATGAAACTGGCTTTTCGGATTTTACGCATCAGTTAAGCAAAACCCCGATCCTGAAGGCCCAGCATCCCGATTATGAGATCTTCCTGACCGGAATCCATGCTGAACGGGGACTGGCCTGTGCCGATTGCCATATGCCTTATGTCAAAGAGGGGGGACAAAAATTCACCAGCCACAAAATGGTAAGTCCCCTGGCGAATATCCAGAATACCTGCCAGGTGTGTCACCGGGAAACCGAGGAACAATTACGGGAGAATGTTTATGAAAGCCAGGATAAGGTGAAAGAGATCCGGGATAAACTGGAGATCCAGCTCGTGAGGGCCCATGTGGAGGCCAAAGCGGGATGGGAAGCAGGCGCTTCGGAAAAGGAAATGAGACCTGTGTTGCAACACATCCGGAATGCCCAATGGTATTGGGATTACTCGGCAGCCAGTCATGGCGCATCGTTTCACTCTCCGGTAGAGATGACCCGTGTAGTTGGGTTGGGGATGGACGAAACCCAGCAGGCCAGAGTGATTTTGGCACGGTTATTGGCAAGTCGAGGGGTTGGAGAGGTTGCCTATCCGGATATCACGACGAAAGCACAAGCCCAGGAGTTCATAGGTTTGCTGATGGATAAACTAAAGGCTGAAAAATCAGAGTTTCTGAAAAGGATTGTACCTCAATGGAATCAAGAGGCGGCTTCACAGGAAGAAACCTGGGGAGTACAATATTATTGACCCATTATCCTTAATTTCGCTTCTCGCTATTTCGCTATTTTATTATTCGCGACCTCACCATATCACCACCTCACCACTTCACCATGGATATCATTTCCCCCACCGGCTGGACCGACTACGAATTGATCGACACAGGGAACCGGGAAAAACTGGAACGGTTCGGAAAGTACATCCTGATCCGCCCCGAGCCCCAGGCGGTATGGAAGAAAGCGTTGCCGGAGGAGGAGTGGGAGAGACTGGCTCATGCCCGGTTTTCACGGGGAAAAGGAACTAGTCGGCAGTCGGCAGTGGGCAGTGGGCAGTCTGTGCTCTCAAACTCACCACACCACCAGTCACCAGTCACCAGTTACGAGTCACTGAAAACCGGCATCCGGCATCCGGGAACAAAAGAAGAAAGGGGAGAGTGGAGCCGGAAGCCGGAGATGCCCGACCAGTGGATGATCGGCTATGATTACAAGGAGATGCACCTGAAATTCCGGCTGGGACTGACGGCATTCGGCCACATCGGCGTGTTTCCCGAGCAGGCGGAAAACTGGAAGTTCGTATATGATACGATCCAGTTAGCAGTTGGCAGTAAGCAGTTGGCAAATGAACCCGAAACCCGAAACCCGAAACCCGAAACGCGAATCCTCAATCTTTTTGCCTACACCGGTGGCGCCTCACTGGCTGCATGTGCTGCTGGCGCCGATATGGTGCATGTGGATTCCGTAAAGCAGGTCATCAGCTGGGCCCGGGAGGATATGGAGGCCAGCGGCCTGGAGGGGATCCGCTGGGTGGTGGAGGATGCTCTGAAGTTCGTAAGGCGGGAGGTAAAACGGGGAAACCGCTACGACGGCATCATCCTCGATCCACCGGCCTATGGACGGGGACCGGAAGGGGAGAAGTGGGTGCTAGAGGAGTCGATCGATGAGATGATCTCTCTATGCGTCCGGCTTCTCAGTCCGCAGGCCTCAGTTGGTAGCCCACAATCGGCAGTCACCAGTCACCAGTCACCAGTCACCAGTCCCCGGTTGTCATTTCTCATCCTCAGTTTGTACTCGATGGGGTTCTCATCGCTTATAGGAGAGAGTCTGCTGAAATGCCATTTCGGCACGGAAAGGGAGATCCAAACCGGTGAGTTTTTCTTTACCGACAGGGCCGGCCGGAAATTACCTCTTGGAACCTACACAAGATTTTTTTAACCCCGCCTATTTCTTGCTGCAATGGCGATTTGCACGAAGTACGTTTCAATTGAAGGATCCTCTTTCACGAAGAGGGCCTGCAAAAATTGATCTCTGGCACGCATCACCTCTTTTGTTCGGTGAGATCGTTGTGAAATTAGCAATTCGGTGGTGGCGGAAAATAAATCCAACGCACGGATTAAGGCTGGTTCAAAATCTTCACCCCGCTGTTTCAACTTTAACGTTCGCCCGACTTCACTCCCGATATTCCCCAATTGTTCAAGAATGGTCAATTGGTTCCATCGATCGCGATTGATGGCATAAGGCGGTATGTTGACAGGATGCATAGCAGTGCTTTACGGAGTAACTTTTCGCAGGACCAGCGCAATGATTTTCTTTCTGATCTCTTCATTTTCCACTCCTCGAGACATATTTTGCTGACGCGGTCGGATATTGATCATGGAATCGAATTCAACGAAATCATCCGATCCATATTTTTGAGGATAAAGATTGATACCCCAGAGATCATTCTGCTTAGATCCTTGTTCCAATAAATATTGTTCCTGATCGACATGTAATTCTGCATCCACCACCAGAAGGTACAGATTCAAATCAACAACTGCTTTTACGAGCGAACCATACATTGCTGAGGCCATTTCGGAAAGCTCTCTCAGCGTTATAGAATCGATTTCTTTCACCGGCGTCTAATGACAGGAGACAAAGATACGGAAAAGGTGCTTTCCTGTTCACTTTTTATTGAACCACCACCTTTTCCACCCCACTCACCTTCTCACCCTCCATTACTTTCAATAAATAGACACCATGTTTCAGGCTGGAGACATCAACGATGGCTTTTAACTGGCCGGTACGTATGCATGTGGTGAGCTGCAGGCGGCCGGTAATGTCGAAAAGGTAAATTTTTGAAGCTTTTGCAGGGTGATCCAATGTTACGGTTAGTTGACCGGAAGCCGGATTCGGAGATGTTTGAAACACAGGACCCTTTTCGGGTGTGTAATTCAGATTTGTAATCACATAACATGATGGATAGGAGGGATTTTGATATAGCAATACGTCATTTTCACTATAGCAAAGCAAGCCAAACCCATCCCCGCCAACCATACCATCCCAGTTATGCAGAATACCACTTTTGCTGCCTACACTATCAACCCAATTTTCAACCTCGTCCATGCCTGTTCCTGACGGAATGCTCAAGTGCAACTGTTTCCTGAATGTATCACCAATTAAAAAACTGTCGATCGCGGTTACAAAATAGATCATTTCGGTAAAAGAATTTTGGGAATAATTGATTAAACCGGATACTTGCGCTGAATCTCCAACATTCAAATTTAGGGCATATAGTAAATGTTCCGGTTCCATTGCATTTGTACGGTAAAAAATCCGTTTTTCCGTATCCTCCCGGCTATATCCATAAAAAGACCAGTAAATTTGATTTTCGTCCAGAGAACGTTCAACACGTTTGTATTCCCATGGATTAATGACGGTATCGTTGGTGAAACGAATATGTTCGGTTGAAAGGGTCATGGATGAATAATGAAATATTACATTGCTCCATAATTTATCGGATGATACGATGGACTGGGATTGAACTATCATCCCGGAAATGAGCAGAACGAGGAAAAGCAGCAGTGTTTTCATAACGTTTTGTGTTTTTAATCAATGATGAGTTTTTCCGATACTCTGGCGCAGGATTGAAGGGGTTCAGTTGTTATTGTTGATCTCATAGTGCTCTATTATTTGTTACACAGACCACTGCTTCAACTTTAACGTTCGCCCGCCTTCACTACCGATATTCCCCAATTGTTCAAGGATGGTTAACTGGTTCCATCGATCGCGATTGATAGCATAAGGCGGTATGTTGACAGGATGCATAAAGGTACATTACGGATTAACTTTTCGCATGATCATTCCCTTGTCGGATACAAATGCACTTTAAAAATATTAGAAGACCTTCCCAAGACCTTCCAGGTCTTCAAAACCTGGAAGGTCTTGTCACTCCTCCACAAACAAATCCGCTGCAATCCCATCAGCTAGAAATTTCCCCTTTCGTGTTAAGGTATAGATCCCGGCATTCCCGGTCAGATGGCCGGATGCCAGATGCCGGATGGCCTGATCCCGGAAATAGGATGAATGCCACTCCCCGAATCGTTGATGGATTTCCTGAAGATCGCATCCCCAAACCGTACGAAGTGAAGTCATGACGTACTCATTATACATCTGGCTAATCGAAAGGATCTCCTCTTCTGTATGGGGATGGCCTGTCTGGATGCCATGGATGTAGGATGTAAGATTCAGGATGTTCCAGCGTCGGGAGGTGCCGTTGTATGAGTGAGCGGAAGGGCCCAGCCCAAGGTAAGGAACTCCCAGCCAGTAGTTACTGTTATGCCGCGACTCATACCCAGGCAGGCAGAAGTTCGAAATTTCGTAGTGAATATACCCGGCTTTGTCCATCTCATCTATGAGGATCTCAAACTGTTCGGATGCCTGATCGTCAGATACCGGATACCGGATTCTCCCTTCCCCTGTTGGGGAGAGGCTGGGGGAGGGGTTTTGCCGGATCTGCCACGCCAGCTGGGTTTTGGGTTCCACGGTCAGAGCGTAAGCAGAGATATGCGGAATCCCCAGGTCGATGACCCGTTGCAGGTTTTCCCGCCAGTGCGCGTTCATCAGAGTTGGAATACCATAGATGAGATCCACGTTAAGATTTACGAATTCCGAATTACGAATTCCGAATTTTTCTTCCTGATCTTCGACCCTTGACCCTCGACCCTCGACCCTCATCCCGCATCGCGTATCCCGTATCAGTTCAACAGCCATAACAGCCTGCCTGGCATCATGACTTCTCCCGAGGTATTTCAGGTCTTCATCTAAAAAGGACTGCACCCCCAGGCTCACGCGATTAATCGCGCTGTAGGATAACGCTTCCAGATAGTCCGGTGTGACGTCGTCGGGATTCATCTCCAACGTGATCTCCCGATTTTCCATCTCTGATCTACGATTTACGATTGTTACATTTCGCTTTTCGCTTTTCGCTTTTCGCTTTTCGCTTTTCGTCTCTCTTCCCTTGACCTTCGACCCTCGACCCTCGACCCTTGAACCCCCATCCTTATCCCTCATGGCGCGTGGCTCATGGCTGATGGCTTGCAGGATCTCCTCCAGTCTGCTGACCGGGAGCAGCGAAGGCGTCCCTCCGCCGAAATAGATCGTTTCGATAGGTTGATCCCCCAGGTAGCCGCGTGTCAGGTAAATTTCACTCAGCAGGGCCTGCAGAAATTCATTACGGAATTTGGTTGTTGCCAGCGAAAAGAAGTTGCAGTAACTACATTTCTGCCTGCAGAAAGGAATATGGATATAGATCCCGGCCACCGGAACTACTTTTTCAGGATGATCCGGAAAGTGGTCCCCTTGCCCAGTATGGAAGATTTCACGAAGATCTTCCCATTGTGGTAGTTGTCTATGATCCGTTTTGATAACGTAAGACCCAACCCCCAGCCACGCGTTTTGGAGGTGTACCCGGGGTGGAAGATAGTTTTGAACCGGGATTTCTGAATCCCTTTCCCGGTATCCGTGATATCGATCACCACCTGTCTGGGATCTTCCGCTACGTCGATATGGATAGTACCGTTCCCCTCCATGGCATCGACCGCATTTTTACATAGATTCTCTATCACCCATTCGAACAGGTGAAGGTTGATAGGGACCGCAATCTGAGTCTCAGGGTCCGGAGTGACGGTAAACTTTACCTTAGGGGAGGTCCGCGACTTAATATAGCTCACCGTGTCGTAAATGACCTTAACGATATTATAAGGCTCCAGCCGGGCGGTTGCGCCGATCTTGGAAAAACGGTCGGTGATGGTCTCCAGCCGGTGGACATCTTTTTCGATCTCCCGGATGGTGTCGTCATCCAATCCCTTCAGCTTCAGCAATTCGACCCATCCAACCATGGATGAAAGCGGTGTTCCAAGTTGGTGGGCGGTCTCTTTGGCCATCCCTACCCACACCTGGTTCTGTTCCGAATTGCGTGCGGTGCTGAAGAGCAGGTAGGAGATGAACAGGAAGATCCCGAACACGCCGAACATCACAAACGGATAGTACTGCAGCTGGGTGAGAAGGAACGAATCTTTGTAGAAGATATACCGGATGCCGGTATCGGCCAGGTTGACTTCGATCGGGTTGTTCTGCGACGCCATGGCCTCCAGGGTCCGGATTACAAATACGGAATCCGACATCCTGTTTTCCGGCAGGTTCCCGTAAGCGATCACCGATTGTTTCGTACTGTCGGTAATGATCACCGGGACCGAAGCGGAGTTGAGCACCACTTCTGAAAAAAAAGAGCTGATCAGGTCATCAAGCGCTTCTTTCAGTTCGGAAAAGATATTGGAGTCCTTGTAATAGAGGTAGAACTTTTTATTTGCCCAGTAATTGACCACGATGGGTGGATATAAGGTAAACTCCTTCCTCAGCTTCCCCAGCAGCCGCTGTACTGTATCCGTGCTGAAATTGACATTCCGTACCGAGATGATATTATTCCGTTCATCGGTCTGGATCACCGGAATGGTGGTGTTCTGTGAGATCACATCGAGGTAAAAGTTGAGATCGTCGTTGGAGGTGGCTGAGTTGAGCCGCTTCTGTGCTTCTGCCAGGATGGCTACCCGTTTCCGTTCTTCGTTTTTGATCTGTTCAAAAAGAATATTGGTGAAATTCACCAGATCGGCTTTCCTATGAATGGCATCGGCCCAGATCTCCACATTTTTCCGTTCATCCTGCCGGGTATATTCCACCAGAATATTGGTATAGTACAGCGAAGTGGAGACAATCAAAATTGCGATTCCGAACAGGATCCACTTCCAGCGCTTTTTTCGGAGGTAAATGTCCATGATTCAACAAACAACGTGCAAATCTAGCCAATTCTTTTATCATCATATGGAAAAAGTCAATACTTTTACGGACGAGTTCTGTCCGTGTAATCGCTAAAGCAACCCATGAGACAAACCAGGTTAGTGCTGGAAGATGGAACGGTATTTTCCGGCCAATCCTTCGGATGTGAACGGTCAGTGGCCGGAGAGGTAGTGTTCAACACCTCCATGACCGGCTATCCCGAAAGCCTCACCGACCCCTCTTACCGTGGACAGATCCTGGTTTTGACCTATCCCCTGATCGGGAATTACGGGGTCCCGGCCGGGATTACGGAACATGATCTGTTTAAATTCTACGAATCGGATCACCTGCAGATCACCGGACTTATCATTGCCGATTATTCGGAGGAGTACAGCCACTGGAACGCCAGTGAGAGCCTCGGGCAGTGGCTTCTTCGCAGCGGGATTCCGGGACTCACCGGCATCGACACCCGGGCATTGACCAAGATCATCAGGGAGCGGGGCGCAATGCCGGGGAAGATTGAATTTGAGGGGGAACCGGTTGATTTTACCGATCCCAACAGGGAGAACCTGGTGAACCAGGTGAGCGTCTCCGAAGTCCAGGTCTATGGCAAGGGGTCAAAAAAGATCCTGCTCATTGACTGTGGTGTCAAGTACAACATCATCCGTCATTTTCTGAAACGGGACACCACGGTGATCCGGGTTCCGTGGGATTATGATTTTACTGCCGAATCCTACGATGGCCTTTTCATCTCCAACGGACCGGGAGATCCCAAGATGTGTGTTGCCACCATTGATCATTTACGGAAAGCGATGGACGGAAACAAACCGATATTCGGGATCTGCCTGGGGAACCAGTTGCTGGCCCTGGCATCGGGCGCCGATACCTACAAGCTTAAATATGGCCACCGGAGCCACAACCAGCCGGTGCTGATGAAGTGGACCAACAAGGCGTTCATCACCTCGCAGAATCACGGTTACGCCATCGACGACCGGACCCTGGGAGCGGAGTGGGAGACCTTTTTTGTGAACCTCAACGACCAGACCAATGAAGGGATACGGCATAAAACCCGCCCCATCTTTTCGGTTCAGTTCCATCCCGAGGCCTCCAGTGGTCCGACCGATACCGAGTACCTGTTTGACGAATTTCTCGACCTCATAGACCGGACAGGATGAGCGACGAGAAAACGATACGAACGGTGCTGGTACTGGGCAGCGGAGCCCTGAAGATCGGGGAAGCCGGAGAGTTTGACTACAGCGGCTCCCAGGCACTCAAAGCATTGCGGGAAGAGGGGATACGGTCGGTGCTGATCAATCCCAACATCGCTACGGTGCAGACCTCCGAAGGGATAGCCGACAAGATTTACTTCCTTCCCGTCACCCTCCAGTTTGTTGAGCAGATCATAGAAAAAGAACGTCCCGATGGCATCTTCCTGGCTTTTGGCGGGCAAACTGCCCTGAACTGTGGCATCCAACTGTTCAAATCGGGCATCCTGGAAAGATATGGGGTCAGGGTACTGGGGACACCTGTCGAAGCGATCATTGAGACAGAAGACCGTGAACTATTTGCACGCAAACTGCACTCAATCAATGTCAATACACCCCGAAGCATCGCCGTCACCACTCCGGAGGAGGCACTCAAGGCCTCCCGGGAACTTGGCTTTCCGGTTATCGTGCGGGCTGCTTTTGCACTCGGCGGACAAGGTTCCGGGTTCTGCCACAATGAGGAGGAGCTGAGCCGCCTGGCCGAAAAGACCTTTACCCACTCCAGCCAGATCCTGGTCGAGGAGTCGCTTAAAGGATGGAAAGAGGTGGAGTATGAAGTAGTGCGGGATGGCTACGATAACTGCATCACGGTGTGCAACATGGAGAACTTCGACCCGCTGGGGATTCATACGGGAGAGAGCATCGTGGTGGCGCCGTCGCAAACCCTTACCAACAACGAATACCATAAGCTACGGCAGCTTTCGATCAGCATCATCCGGAGTGTAGGGATAGTGGGAGAATGCAATGTACAGTATGCCCTGGATCCCGAATCGGAGGACTACCGGGTGATTGAAGTGAACGCCCGCCTCTCGCGCTCTTCTGCCCTGGCCTCCAAAGCCACCGGCTACCCCCTCGCTTTTGTCGCTGCCAAACTGGCTTTGGGATTTGGCCTGCACGAACTGAAGAACTCCATCACCAAAACAACCACAGCCTTTTTCGAACCTGCTCTTGATTACATTGTATGCAAGATCCCCCGGTGGGACCTCAATAAATTCATTGGGGTTTCAAAAGAGATCGGATCGAGCATGAAGAGCGTAGGAGAGGTAATGGCAATCGGACGCACCTTCGAAGAGGCGATCCAGAAAGGATTGCGGATGGTCGGCCAGGGGATGCATGGGTTTGTCGGGAATAACGACCTTCATTTTCCCGATATTGAGATGGCCCTCTCCGAACCTACCGACATGCGTATTTACAGCATTGCCAGTGCGTTCGGTGCAGGATTCTCCATTGACCAGATCCATGATCTGACCATGATCGACCGGTGGTTCCTGGTGAAGCTGAAATCAGTCTTTGACCTGATGCAGGAATTGAAGGAGTACCACACCCTGGAGGAGATCCCGGAAGCGCTGTTTCTTCTGGCCAAGAAAAAAGGGTTCTCAGACTTCCAGATTGGCCGGTTTGTCTTGAAAGACGGAGGAAATATGCGGGAGAAGATGCTGGAGGTACGTGATTATCGAAAGGCAGCCGGCATCCTTCCATTCATCAAACAGATCGATACCCTGGCAGCGGAGTACCCGGCTCAGACCAATTACCTCTACCTTACCTACAACGCCTCCGCCGGCGATATTGAGCCGGAACGTGACCGGCGCTCGGTGGTCGTCATTGGGTCGGGGGCATACCGGATCGGGAGTTCGGTGGAGTTCGACTGGTGTTCAGTCAATGCCCTGATGACCGTAAGAAAAGAGGGATACCGCTCGGTGATGATCAACTTCAATCCGGAGACAGTCAGTACCGACTACGATAGTTGCGACCGCCTCTACTTCGACGAACTCTCCTTTGAACGGGTCATGGATATCATGGATCTGGAGAGCCCCAAAGGAGTGATCGTCTCCACCGGAGGGCAGATTGCCAACAACCTGGCAATTCCGCTCTTCCGGGCCGGAGTGACCATCCTGGGGACCTCCCCGGAGCACATCGACCAGGCCGAGAACCGGCATAAATTCTCCTCTCTCCTGGATGATCTGAAGGTGGACCAACCCCGGTGGAAAGAGCTCTCTTCGATGGAAGAGATCCACCAGTTTGTAGAAGAGGTAAATTTTCCCGTTCTGATCAGACCTTCCTATGTCCTTTCCGGTGCTGCCATGAATGTGGTCTCCAACTACGATGAGCTGGATCTTTTCCTCAACCTGGCCGCACGCATATCAAAAGAGTACCCGGTGGTAGTGTCGGAGTTTATCCAGAATGCCAAGGAGATCGAGATCGATGCGGTAGCCAACGACGGGGAGATCATTGCCTATGCCATCTCCGAGCACATCGAATTTGCAGGGGTCCATTCCGGAGATGCCACCATGGTCTTTCCTGCCCAGAAGATCTATTTTGAAACCGCCCGCAGGATCAAGCGTATTTCACGGGATATTGCCCGGGCTCTGCACATCACCGGCCCTTACAATATACAGTTCCTGGCCAAGGATAACGACATCAAGGTCATCGAATGCAACCTGCGGGCCTCCCGCTCCTTTCCTTTCGTGTCGAAGGTACTTAAGATCAATTTCATCGAACTGGCTACACGAATCATGCTGGGACTTCCTGCTGATAAGCCGAACAAATCGGCGTTTGATCTGGATTACATCGGGGTGAAAGCTCCCCAGTTCTCCTTTTCGCGGCTTCAAAAAGCTGATCCGGTGCTGGGTGTCGAAATGGCATCTACCGGAGAGGTTGGCTGTATCGGTGAAAACTACTACGAAACACTGTTGAAGGCAATGTTTTCTGTCGGGTATCGCATTCCGGAAAGGAGTATCCTCCTCTCTACGGGAGATGCCCGTTCCAAACTGGAACTCCTGCAGAGCGCCCGGATGCTGGCTGAAAAGGGATACCAGCTCTATGCTACCCGCGGCTCAGCGGTTTATTTAATGGAACACGATATCCCGGTCACAATACTCCACTGGCCCGATGAGGAACAACAACCCAATACCCTTACATACCTGCGGGAACGGAAGATCGACCTGGTTATCAATATCCCGAAAAACCTATCCAAAACGGAGCTGAACAACGACTATACCATCCGGCGTACGGCCGTGGATTTCAACATCCCACTCATTACCAACGCCCGTCTGGCCAGTGCCTTCATCTACGGAATCTGCCAGCTGGAAGAAGGGATCAAGATCAAGAGTTGGGATGAGTATTGATCAAGTATTTGTAACTTTGCCATTTTTCTTTTACAAACAGTTTCATTTAAATCAATAGGTATGAGAACAAGAATTATGTTAAGCCTCTTCGTGGTTGTCCTGTCCGGATTGAGCATGCTCCTGGGAGGTTGTAAAGAAAAACCGATGCAAGCAAGACAAATCCCGCTGGAGGATTTCTTTAAAAATCCAGATAAATCACGATACCGTATCTCCCCCGATGGAAAATACTACTCCTACATGGCACCCTATGAGAACCGGATGAACATCTTTGTACAGGAGATCGGTACCGACAGCGCGATCCGGCTCACCTCTGAGACCGATCGAGACATCTCCAACTATTTCTGGAAAAACCCGACCCGTATCCTCTATATGAAAGATACCGGCGGTGATGAGAACTACCGTCTGTACGGAGTCAACATGGATGGCTCCAACCTGGTTTGCTTCACCGACTTCCCGGAAGTCAGAACCGAGATCATTGATGATCTTGAGAATGTCCCCACGGAAGTCATCATCGGCATGAACAAACGGGATGCCCGTGTATTTGATCCCTACCGGCTGAATATCGAAACCGGCAAAATGGAAATGCTGGCCGAAAACCCCGGGAACATCCAGGGCTGGATGTTCGACCATGATGGCAAGCTGCGGGTAGCACTGGCGATTGATGGCGTGAACACGCAGGTACTGTACCGCGATAAAGAGAATCAACCTTTCCGGGCAGTCCTGACGACCAGTTTCAAAGAGACGATGAACCCGCAATTCTTCACCTTCGACAACAAGAATGTCTATGCGACATCTAACCTTGGCCGGGATAAAACGGCAGCTGTGATCTTTGATCTCGCCAAAGGAGAGGAGATCGAACTATTGTACCAGAATCCCGATTACGATGTGGATCAGATCAGTTATTCCAAAAAGCGGAAAGTGCTGACCACAGCCAGTTATGAATCCTGGAAGGGGGAACGGTATTTTTTCGACGACGAAACGAAACAACTGTATGACAGATTGAACAAGGACCTGGGAGAGTACGAAATTGCCATTACCGGTATGACCAAAGAAGAAGATAAATTCATCATCCGCACATACAGCGACCGTTCGTTAGGAGCCTATTACATCTACGATAAAAACAGTGACAAACTGACCAAAATCGTGGAGGTGAGTCCCTGGATCGATGAAAGCGAAATGGCTTCCCAGGTACCGGTCGAGTACCAGTCGAGAGATAGCCTCACCATTCACGGCTACGTGACCCTTCCGCTGGGGTATACCCTTGAAACGGCAGAAGACCTTCCGGTGGTGGTAAACCCGCACGGAGGGCCGTGGGCGCGCGACAGCTGGGGGTTCAATCCGGAGGTCCAGTTTCTGGCCAACCGCGGCTATGCGGTGTTCCAGATGAACTTCCGCGGATCCACCGGATACGGGAAGAAGTTCTGGGAAGAGAGCTTCAAGGAGTGGGGACTGACCATGCAGAATGATATCACCGATGGTGTAAAGTGGTTGATCGACCGGGATATTGCCGATGACGAGCGGATCGCAATCTATGGAGGCAGCTATGGCGGGTATGCTACCCTGGAAGGCCTTGTCAAGACCCCCGATCTCTATGCTGCTGGAGTGGATTATGTAGGAGTATCCAACCTTTTCACCTTCATGGAGACCATTCCACCCTATTGGAAACCCTTCCTCGAAATGATGTATGAGATGGTGGGCAATCCGGTTTCCGACAGCCTGCAGTTTGTTGAAACTTCCCCGGCACTGAATGCCGATAAGATCGTTGCCCCGCTACTGATCGCACAGGGAGCCAACGATCCCCGCGTGAACAAAGCCGAATCGGACCAGATGGTAGAGGCCTTAAAGGCCCGTGGGATTACTGTGGAATACCTGGTCAAGGATAACGAAGGACACGGGTTCCGCAACGAAGAAAACCGGTTTGATTTTTACCGGGCGATGGAGAAGTTCCTGGGGGAACACATGAAGTAATTTTATACAAACCGTTCTCCTTTTTCCAGCCTTACGTCGTTCACAAACTGCCGGATCTGTTGTTCATCGGCTTTTTTGCAAACCAGCAGGACGTTTTCTGATTCAACCACAATATAGTCGGTCAAACCTTCGAGAACGACCAGTTTATCGTTAGGCATGTTGATGATGCAGTTGGTGGAGTCGTATAGCATCACATTCTTCCCTACCACGGCATTTCCATTTTCATCCTGGGAACGGTTCTCGTACAGGGAGCCCCAGGTGCCCAAATCGGACCAACCGAAGTCGACAGCCAGCACAAACACATTAGGTGCTTTTTCCATCACACCGTAATCGATGGAAATACTTTTACATACCTGGTACGTTTCAGCGATGAAACCTGCTTCCTCCGGGGTTCCGTATTTCCCGATCCCTTTTTTGAAAAGGGAATCTACCTCAGGCAGGTAATCTTCGAATGCTTTCATGATAGACTTCAGCGACCAGATGAAAATCCCGGAGTTCCACAGGAAGTCGCCGCACTGAAGAAATGTCCTGGCCAGATCCAGGTTGGGTTTTTCAGTAAAGGTCTTTACTTTCCTGATCTGCTGGTCAGCAGGATAGACCTCTCCCTCCGTAAACTGAATATATCCATACCCCGTATCCGGACGGCTCGGTTTGATACCCAGCGTCAGCAACCAGTCGTGCTCGGAGGCAGCCTGCAGGGCCGATTGGATATTTTCGAGGAATATCTCCTCCTTCAGGATGATGTGATCGGAAGGGGCCACTACGATCTTTGCTTCCGGATCACGGGCCAACATGCAGTAGTTTGCATAGGCGATACAGGGGGCTGTGTTCCGCCTGGAGGGCTCGCAAAGGATCTGCTCCGGTGCAAGCTGCGGGAGCTGTTGCTGCACCAGGTCCCGGTACAGGTCGTTGGTAACGATGTAAATATTCTCGGTCGGACAGATCCTGACGAACCGGTTGAACGTCTGCTGGATCAGCGTTTCGCCTGTTCCCAGAATATCAATGAATTGTTTGGGATGGGAGGTCCGGCTCATAGGCCAGAAACGGGCACCAATTCCACCCGCCATGATGACGCAGTAAGAGTGTTCCGACATAGTGATGAGGATTGGTTTAGTGCAAATATAAACTAATTTACGTATCCACCGGGAAAACACGGGCAAGCGGGGAAAAGAGATACATTTTACGGTCTTTCAGTCGCTGACACCGGTATCGTTTCCGGAGTTTCTCTTCTTTCCGGAAAAGCATGCCGGATGTGGTTGTGAACAGACCTCCTTCAGGCAATTTCTCCATCAGGATTCCTTCCGGAGCAGGATCAAAGTGAAGCAGCACCCTGGCCAGGTGCGGATCGCTATGGGTGGATGCCCGTGGATTTTTCAGATGTAGTTGAAGAGCCTCCAGAATGGCCGCAGGGAAGATTTCAGGAATCAGGTACGGGGTGATCAGTTGCCGGAATTCCTCTTTCCACCGCTCCCCGTGAGGGGGTACACGTTTTCTCCGCTTCAGTGGGGAACGGCGGGACTGCTCTTCAAAGAGATAGTAATGGGCCATCTCATGGAGCAGTGTGATCAGGAAAGCATACTCGTTGAGGGTACGATTGATGGAGATACGCGGGGGTGAACCGTTCCGTGGAGGCCGGAAATCTCCTGATTTGGATGACCGGCCCCGGGTGATCAACAGGCTGACCTTATGGACTGAGAACCAGTTCAAAACAAGTGAAAGAGCAGGATCAGGAATGATCCCTATCAATACCCTCCGGAACTTCAGGAGAACAGGGTCAGCGGTTTCACTGGGAACTGAAGGTGCTGGCTGAAAGAGGGACAATTGCAATTTTTCCTGGGTTTTGGATAACGCCTTGGGTACCGGTGTGTGGTACACCCTTCAAAAATAGTGGAAAAAGCAATCAGCAGGATTATCCAACCCATGTATTTGAGATATTTTTTCATCCTTTCGTCTTGTTTTTCCGGACTTTTTTGACGCCGTTATCTTCCATTTTACACACTTTTCCTTTCGGATACCGGTTGTAATACCGGGTCGAAGAGCAGGAAGAATTAAAAATGAGCAGACTCGCTGCCAGGATCAGTATAGCCAGGTAAAATGTTCTTTTCTGAAGGGGATTTGCCATATAAAATAAAACTCCGCAGAATTTGTTTTAGTATATGAACTTCCTGATATCCCGAAATGTGTTAAATTAGCATTGCGAAAATATGTATAAATTTGTACATACAGTAGGGCAATACGTACTGTTGATGAGACGGGTATTTACCCGTCCTCAGAGGGGAAAGATATTCTGGAACCACCTCTTTGATGAGTTCCAGCACCTGGGGCTGGAGTCGCTCGGAATCGTTGCCATCATCTCTACCTTTATGGGAGCAGTGGTGGCTATCCAAACGGCTTTCAATATCGACAGTCCGCTCATTTCTATGTCGATGGTAGGATTCACTACGGCACAGTCGGTGATTCTGGAGTTTTCGCCCACAGTGATCAGCCTGATCCTGGCCGGGAAAGTGGGTTCACGTATTGCATCCGAAATTGGCACCATGCGGGTGACAGAACAGATTGACGCCCTGGAGATCATGGGGGTCAACTCGGCCAACTACCTGATCTTCCCAAAGGTGGTCGCCTGTCTCTTGATCAATCCGGTACTGATTGTCATCAGCATATGGCTGGGTGTCCTGGGGGGCTGGATCGCCATGGAAGCATCCGGCCTGGTCACAACCACCGATTACCTCTACGGGATCCGGATTGATTTTGATCCCTATATTGTCTTTTATGCTCTGATCAAGACAGTCTTCTTTGCTTACATCATTGCGACGGTGGCTGGCTATTACGGGTACGTGACCGAAGGAGGCGCACTGGAAGTGGGACAGGCCAGTACCAAAGCAGTCGTTTACAGCAGCATCCTGATCATCCTCTTCAACCTGATACTCACCCAAATTCTCCTTACATGATCGAAGCGGTCGGCATATGCAAGCAATTTGGCGACAACATGGTGTTGAAGGATATCAACTGCGTGTTTGAAAAGGGAAAGACCAACCTGATAATCGGACAGAGCGGATCCGGAAAAACAGTACTGATGAAATGCCTGGTCGGACTATTTGAAGTGGATTCTGGGAAAGTGCTTTATGATAACAGGAACTTCTCAAGCATGAATACTAATCAGCGAAAAAAAATTCGGCAGGAGATCGGGATGCTCTTCCAGATGGGAGCCCTGTTCGACATGATGAACGTACAGGAGAATGTGATGTTTCCGCTCAATATGTTCACCGATAAAACGGAAGAGGAAAAACTCGACCGGGTCAATTTCGTCCTGAAGCGGGTCAACCTGGAGAATTCCAATGCATTGATGCCATCGGAACTCAGCGGCGGGATGCGGAAGCGGGTCGCCATTGCGCGGGCCATTTCCATGAACCCGCAGTACCTTTTCTGCGACGAGCCCAACAGCGGTCTGGATCCCCAGACAGCCGGGGTAATTGACATCCTGATCCAGGAGATCACCCGAGAGTATGATATCACCACCATTGTCAATACCCACGACATGAACTCGGTGCTCAGCATTGGCGATCAGGTGAATTTCATTTACAAAGGCCAGCTATGGTGGCAGGGGACTAAGGACGAAATCCTGGAGACCACTAATACGGAACTCAATGATTTCGTCTTCGGAACAGAACTCACATCCCGCTTAAAAACCCGTCGCTCCTGATGGAGGTAATCGATATCGTGATCCTGGTTTTTGCCGGGTTGATGGTCATCCTCGGTTTTCGCAAAGGATTGATCATCAGTCTGGCTACACTGGTGGCACTGATCCTTGGGATTTACCTGGCCGTCTACTTTTCACATGTTGCAGGAGAACTTCTGCGTTCCGTATTCGACAGTTCTTCAACCTACCTCCCTGTGATCTCCTTCGCCGTCACTTTCCTGGCCGTACTGATCGGCGTACTGCTTCTCGGCAAACTCATTGAAAAACTGGTGGATGTGATCGGCATGGGATTTCTGAATCACCTGGCCGGTGCGGTACTGGGGCTTGTTAAAAGCGTTCTCATCCTCAGCGTGGTCTTCTTTCTCATTTCCATTGCCGATTCGAACCAGAAGTTGATCACCTCCAACGTGAAACAGAAGTCACTTTTTTACAAACATATCGCTTTGGTATTCCCTGCCATCATGCAATGGACTGGCACGGAGGCCCTGTTCACTCCACCACCACCTTCTCCATCATCGGCCTCTTGCCGGGCAGGGTGACCTTCAGGATATATAGTCCTTTTGGTAATTGGCCGACATCCAGCTCAAGAATATCCTTATTTGGGGGGATCCGGGTGGTACGCATGGGCTGGCCGGTGAGGTTGAACAGCTCAATTTCAGTTCCTTCCTGATTGATATGGAACTCGATGGTCAGTTTAACGGTTGCAGGATTAGGATAGAAGATGAATGGCTTATCCGGGGTGAAGGTCTTTACCCATATCTCCTCCTGTCCCACCCAGCATTGGTCCGGGGCTTCGCAACCGAGGCTGTCCACCTTCAGTACCCATGAGTCCTGGGTGCCTGTATCTGGAGGGTATGGCCATACCGACCCGCAGGCGATATACCCATTATCCTGTGTAGGGACAACATTGTATAAAATATTCATACTTAACATGGCAGTAAGTAATAAATATTCACGGTACCAGAGCTCGTTGCCGGCGGAATCGGTTTTAAGGATCCAACCGATCTCATTCCAGGTGTAATCGTTGGAATAATAATAACTGCCTATAGCAACAATATCTCCATTTTCAAGTACACGTATTTTATTAAATCTTATTTTGTGCTTGTGAAAACCATACTTTTTATCCCAGATAATCGTGTTTGAATTGTCTATTTTAACAATATTGATTTTATTGTAATATTCCCCTGATCCCCAGCAGGAATCGGAATACGTTGTCCCGCAAATAATATTACCGTCATTAGCTAGATCAATCATACTATAGTCTTCACGGCATACAGGGTTTCCCAAATATCTCAACCATTCCTGATTACCAATACTATCGGTTTTAATCAAAATAGGGTCATTATCTTGAGAAGATGATCCATTAGACGGATAAGCACCGGCGCCAATCACATATCCTCCATCAGAAGTAGGGGAGACATCAAATGGTAAAAAATGTGTGTTTCCTGAGCCGTAGTATTTTCGCCAGATTAATTGTCCAAGGCTGTCCACTCTATGCAGATTGATCCGGATGGGAGCCGATCCATTTACCAATCCATGACTCCCCACAATAATATAACCCTTATCCGGCAACTCTCTGAAATTCCTGAACAGAAAACTTGTGTCATGAGGAGTATCATCACTGAATGTTTTAGTCCAAAGAGTATCCAGCGTATTATCAAACCGCCACAGCATCCCGCGATCCCAACGCCCACCGGTTACGTAGTTATACGCGAAACCCACCATTGAAAAACCTGCATTATCTGATGTTTTTATAAAACTGCCCGGATATCCGGTTGTCAGTCCAATTAAACTGTCCTCGAATACAATATCACTGCTAATCCGGTTTCCCATAGTGTCTAAAATGATAAATCCAAAATGTCTGTATGCCTGATAATCAGGTACTGCTTCTGCAAGTAAAATGTACCCGAAATTCTCAGTAATAATATCTTGGGAATAGCTAGCAGTTGCATTCTGCAGGAAATCATATCTTTTACTAAAATAAATCTGGGAATAGATAACGTGATTTATCCCAGTAAACAGCAAAAGGACAAATATGACTAATCTAGAATTCATATAAAATTAGGGATCTCGCCGGGAAGCAAAATCCCGTTATTATTTCATCATTTACTAACAATCAGTTTAGCGCATTTCACAGCCTTTCCTCCCGAACGGATTGTACAAATGTACAATCCGGAGGGGAGATTATCAAGCGGAAAGATAAGATAATCATGGTTTTTAGCTAAAATCAACGAAGTAATCTTTCTGCCCTGAATGTCGGCAATCTCAAGGGTAGATCCAGCCTGATAGTCTTTCAATTCAATCTCAAAAACGCAATACGTTGCTGCAGGATTCGGGTATATTTTCATGAAGTTTCTTTCCCGGATGGTTTTCCCCGGCCAAACAACTGTGGATTCTTTGAGTCCGGAAACAGGCAACAGATAGGGTTCAATGTAAGTTGTTGCATGGAGTGCGACAAGCAGATTGGTTGCATAAATGGAAGTTAAACCTGATGAATCCTGAGCGATAGAGACAAGTGCATTTACCTGTGATGAATCGGACTGCAGTACCGAAAATAAGGAATCCTGGCATTGTTTATATAAATTGATCAAATCCTGATAATTCTGATGTTCCATGGTCATTTCCGGGGTAAACGGGTATGAATCGGGCAAATTTTCCAGTAAGGATGTCGCTCCTGCAGAATCGCCATTTTCATTCAGGATAAACGCCTGTTGATATCGTGCCCATAGATAATCACTACAGGTTAGCCACGTCAGTACACTATCCACTGGAGAAGCGCTCAGGGTATCGAATGAATGATATCTTATTATATTGTTCAGGGTTCTGGAATAGTCATTATAGTATCCTGCCAGATTTGATTCAAGCGCTTCCTTTGCCCCGGTTATATAGAGACCTTGCATGATATCGGTAATCTGGTCATCCGACAAGGGATTGATCCGGTTCTCCAACTCCTGCAATACCGTATCCGATTTGGCTGACTGGGGGTTCTCCGTCAATATATCCGTAACCATAGCAGCATTAAGAACCGATTCCTGATTTATGGCCGAAACCATAACTGTATCAGATAGATACGGCGATTTTGAGATGAGGTCGTTATATACCTCCAATGCCTTTTCTGGAGTACTTGAAATGACATCCAGGTTCGTTTGTTGCGTATTTCCACCATCCACAAGAAGGGTTAACAGATTTTTTACAGAATCTGCATCAGCTTCATACTCTCCCAGGAGAAGCTTTTGATCCTCGATACCACCCCCACCGCCCCCGGGAGTAAAGTTTGAAAGGCAGCATGTCAAAGAATCATAAAAGTTGCCAATGGCGGACCTTTGAGGATTTATAGTTGAATAATTTGTCGGCCTGACTTTTACAGGAAATGGGGCATTCACTGTATCATGATGATAATACATCAGCATGCCCCCTTCATTGTGGTAGTTGTAATCCGTATGAGAGGGTGGTGAAAAAGGATTACGGACTGAGAAAATATTTCCAGCAGGATATGTTACATCAGAACCACTGCGTCCTTGAGGATCTTTTATTCCTAAACCCATAATACTCGGATTATAAACAGTGACAGCAATATCATACCTGCACGTATTAAAATAGTTGCATTTAAGGGTCAAACCTTGTGATCCATCATTGCTTCGATTCTTATTTTGTGCCAGTATACCGATATTCAAGGAATCAAAGTTATTATTGTAGATTTCGTTATCGGCGTCAATGTAACTTCCGCAGTTACTGTTATTAATAATTGCTCCAATTGCCCAGGAATTATCATTACCGCCAGGTCCGGTAAAAACATTATCTTCAACCCTGTACCCATTACAAAAATCCAGATATAATCCCCCGAAATGTTCTCTTGAATTAGTATCAATTTTTAAAATAGTAAAGTCGGATCTGGTTATTTGGGCAGCTGAAACGCCAGAAGCATAAATCCCGGCACCTTCTACAAATTTTACAATTGATGTGATAGTAAGAT
>Ga0163200_1000268_pt1 | contig 24054 bp, 23 predicted proteins | sample PL_2010_200m_FD_113535 | JGI IMG/M metagenome (GOLD analysis project Ga0163200, IMG submission 113535) | Freshwater microbial communities from Powell Lake, British Columbia, Canada to study Microbial Dark Matter (Phase II) - PL_2010_200m | ecosystem: Environmental > Aquatic > Freshwater > Lake ... | reverse complement strand
TGGGCTCAGGTGAGCCCGTCCCGGTGATGGCGCGAACCGCCATCGCCCTCTGCCAGGTGGGATCGGGAATACCCTCGCGCCCATCAACAACAACTAACGAGGGAACAAAATGAGCATCAGTACACCCACTCTGATTACGTTCGTAATCTACATCGGCGCGATGCTGTTGATTGGCTTCGTCGCCTACCGCGCCACCAAGAACTTCGACGACTACATCCTAGGGGGACGTAGTCTCGGCAGTTTCGTCACCGCACTGTCAGCTGGTGCCTCGGACATGAGCGGCTGGTTGCTGATGGGTTTGCCAGGGGCGATTTTCGTCGCGGGTCTTTCCGAAAGCTGGATCGCCATCGGCCTGATCGCCGGTGCCTGGCTGAACTGGCTGTTCGTTGCCGGCCGTCTGCGCGTGCATACCGAACGCAACAAGAACGCACTGACCCTGCCGGATTACTTCTCGCACCGCTTCGAAGATGAAAGCCGCATGTTGCGGATCTTCTCGGCGCTTGTCGTGTTGGTGTTCTTCACCATCTACTGTGCATCCGGCGTAGTCGCTGGCGCGCGTCTGTTCGAAAGCAGCTTTGGTGTGCCTTACGACATTGCGCTGTGGATCGGAGCGGCAGCCACCATCCTGTATGTGTTCATCGGGGGCTTCCTCGCGGTGAGCTGGACCGATACCGTCCAGGCCACCCTGATGATCTTTGCGCTGCTGATCACGCCGGTGTTCGTGATTCTGGCGCTGGGCGACATGGGCGCGGCGATGGACACCATCGCGACCCAGAACCCAGCGGCCTTCGACATGTTCAACGGGCTGTCCTTCGTCGCCATTATCTCGTTGCTGGCCTGGGGCCTCGGCTACTTCGGTCAGCCGCACATCCTGGTGCGCTTCATGGCCGCTGATTCGGTCAAGACCATCCCTAACGCTCGCCGCATCGGTATGGCCTGGATGATCCTGACCCTGGCCGGTGCCGTGGCGGTGGGCTTCTTCGGTATCGCTTATTTTGCAGGCCATCCCGAACTAGCCGGCCCGGTCAGCGAGAACGGTGAGCGTGTGTTCATGGAACTGGTGAAAATTCTCTTCAATCCTTGGGTCGCCGGCATCATCCTTTCTGGCGTGCTCGCAGCGGTCATGAGTACCCTCAGCGCCCAGCTGCTGGTCAGCTCCAGCGCCCTGACGCAGGACTTCTACAAGGCCATGCTGCGCAAGAATGCCTCGCAGACCGAGCTGGTCTGGGTTGGCCGTGCAATGGTGCTGCTGATCGCGTTCATCGCGATGGGCATCGCCTCGAACCCGGACAGCAAGGTGCTGGGTCTGGTGTCCTACGCCTGGGCAGGCTTCGGTGCTGCGTTCGGTCCGGTGGTACTGATCTCGCTGTTGTGGAAGCACATGACCCGCAACGGCGCGCTGGCCGGCATGGTGGTCGGTGCCGTCACCGTGGTGGTGTGGAAGGAGTTCATCGGCATGGGGCTGTACGAAATTATCCCGGGCTTCATCCTTGCCAGCATCGCCATCGTGGTGTTCAGCAAGATTGGCCAGGGCGCATCGCTCAGCATGATCAAGCGCTTCGAAGACGCTGAAAGCGAATACCACGGCCGCTGATCCACTGGCTGCCGTAGCCTAAAACCCCGCTGTCGGTACTCCGGCAGCGGGGTTCTTGTTTTTTAGTAGCCGACCACCGGTCGGCTCCCTCTCATGCGGCGCTGTTAGTCGTCGACAACTAGGTTCTCGCGATCGTCTTTGGCGCCCGCCGCGATCAGGTGCTCGGCCATGTCCTCGGTGACATGGGTGCTGTGGCCGTCGATGTGGACCATCGACATACGCGCTGCCGGATCAGTGCTGACCCGAACGTCCATGATCGCGCTGCGGTAAGTGGCGCCTTCCAGCGTGGTGGAGCAGGTCCCGGTAGCGGTATCGATGCTGACTGACATGGCGGATCTCCTTGGGCTGCGATGGGGCCGCAGTCGTATGGGCGGCCGTAACCATTGAGACAGCCGAGGCGTCGATCTGTTTGCGCTGTGGCGACGACAGGCTGGTTATCCACGGCGGAATCGGATTGGAGTGAAATTTTTGCTGATCAGGTGATGGCAATGGGCTAGCCTGAATAGGCCAAGAGGTTGCCAGGGAATGGCTGTAGTCCAACGGTGAGCCACGATGGCGGAGTCAGCTTTATGTTCAAGGGTGTCGTGCGGTCCAGTTGTTTTCTGCTTTGCGCGCTTGTTGCGCCATTGCAGGCCCATTCTTTCAGCGTGCGAGTGGTCGATGCCAAGGGGCAGCCAGTGGTGGGCGCTGTGCTCAGCCTGGCGGGCCAGGCGCACAGTAAGCCAGCCGACGTCGCTGTCATGGACCAGGTTGGTATGCAGTTCCAACCGGCTGTGCTCGCGGTGGCGACCGGCACGGCGGTGAGCTTTCCGAATAGCGACGACATTCGCCATCAGGTCTACTCATTCTCGCCGGCCAAACGGTTCGAGCTGCGCCTCTACGAAGGGACGCCGAGCGAGCCCGTGACATTTGACAAGCCAGGTGTGGCGGTTGTGGGCTGCAACATCCATGACTGGATGCTGGGTTATGTCTACATCACCGAAGACCCCAGGTTTGGCGTCAGTGATTCGCAAGGTCGAATCGAGCTGAGTGCTCCAGCCGGACAGTACCCCTCGACGCTCTGGCATCCAGCGCTTGTAGACATGCAGCCGATGGATGCTGGCACGCTGCTGTTGGGCGCGGAGCCGGTCGAATTGACGCTGCCGGTTGCGATCACCGACCCGCTGCAACCCTCGGCTCCTGCGCCTTCGCCGTTCGCTGATGCCTTCAGGAAAGCCGCCCGTGACGCGCAGCCTTAGTTTTCACGCGCGCCTGTCGTGCATTCTCGCCGCCTTTTTACTGGTAGTGATCGCCACGCTGTACTTCTCCGTGCGCCTGGTCACCGAAGCGGCAGTAACCGATCAGGCTGCCGACCGCCTGGAGTCCGGCTTGCGCGTGTTCGAGCGCTTGCTGGACATGCGTGGCCGTCAGCTGCGCGATGGCGTTCAGGTACTGGCCGCTGACTTCGGTTTCAAGGACGCGGTCGCGAGCGGGGACACGCTTACCCTGCAATCGGCCATGGCCAATCAGGCCGCACGCATCAACGCCAGCGAGGCGATGTTACTGGACCTGAACGGCAAGGTGCTCGCATCGAGCCTGTCCAACACCAGACCGGGCGACACCTTTCGTTACGCCGACAAGCTGCAGGAAGCACGTCAGCAGGGACTGACGATGCTGGTGGTTTCGCTGGATAGACAGGCGCACCTGATGGTCGAGTCCGAAGTCCGTGCCCCGCTGCCCATCGCCCGTGTGGTGATGGGCTTTGCCATGGATCGGGCGCTGGCCGATGAGCTCAAACAGCTGACGGGCCTGGACGTGTCCTTTCTGGCCAGGGAAGGCGAGAGCAAGGGTGAGCTCGTCACCACGCTCGGCCCAGGGACGCGCGACGAGTTGATCGATGGCTGGAGTCGTCATGATCATGCCAATGGAATCGAAGTGTTGTCGCTTGGCGGCGAGCGCTATCTCAACGAGGACATCGTGCTATCGAAGGGCACGAGCTTCAGCGTAATTGCGCTGGTGCACAGTTCTCTAGACAAGGCCCTGGCTGGCTTCCATCAGGTCGACTCGCGCGTTTTGTTGATAGCCGTTGTCGGCCTGATTGCTTCGCTGGTCGGAGCGCTGTTGCTGGCGCGTAGCCTGTCCGAGCCGGTCAATGCGCTGGCTCGGGCTGCCGAGCGGGTCGGGCGTGGTGATTACCAGACGCCAATCGAACTGGATCGCGGCGATGAGCTTGGCAGCCTGGCTACGGCCTTGAATCAGATGCAGCGTGGCATTGCCGAGCGTGAACAGCTGATCGCCCACAATATGCTTCACGATGACGTGACGGGCCTACCCAATCGTTCGCTGGTCGCCGAACTACTGGCTAACGCCATTGAGGCCGGGCGCACCACGGCGGTGCTACACATCGGCATCGGCAATCTCGCTGGGGTGCAGGATAGTGGCGGCTCCGAAGGGGTGGATCAGGCGCTGCGTGAGCTGGCCCAACGACTACAGGCCAGTCTGCAGCCAGGCGACCATCTGGCGCGGATACTGACCGACGAGTTCTTGCTGATCGTCAGTGATACCTCAGCTGACAATGCGTTCAGCGCGGCGGTCGCAGTACAACAAGCCCTGGCTTTGCCGGTGCGTGTGGCTGAACTCGAGATGCGTATCGAAGCGCACATCGGTGTGGCCGGTTATCCGGACGATGCCGGCAATGTCGATGAGCTGCTGCGTCGTGCCCGGATCGCCATGCAGGACGCTGCGCAGATGCCGGACGGCCTGCAGCTCTACCAACACGGTCGTGACGATGCCCATCAACGGCAGATCACCCTGATCCGGGACCTGCGGCGCGCCGCTCAGGTCGGTGGCCTGCACCTGCACTTCCAACCGAAAGTCGACCTTGAGCACGGCCGTGTCTACCAGGCCGAGGCGCTGCTGCGCTGGAACCATCCGCTCTACGGCATGGTGTCGCCCGGTGAATTCATCCCCTTGGCCGAGCGCACGGGCAGCATTCAATTACTGACTACCTGGGTGATCGAGGCCGTGCTGCGTCAGCTGCACCTCTGGAACGGTCGTGGCTTGTATATGGAAGTGTCGTTGAACATTTCGGCCGAAGACCTGACCAGCCTCACGCTGGAACAGCGAGTAGGCGAGCTGCTGCAGCGCTACGTGATTCCCGGCGGCCAGCTGGTATTCGAGATCACCGAAAGCGCCATGATGCGCGACCCCGAGCGTGCCCTGACGATGCTGCATCGGCTGCGCACACTGGGCATCCGGTTGTCCGTGGACGACTTTGGCACCGGTTACTCCTCGCTCGCTCAGCTACGGCGTATGCCGGTACAGGAGCTGAAGATCGACCAATCCTTCATCCGCGAACTCGATGACACTTGCAGCGATGCAGTGATCGTCCGTTCGACCATCGATATGAGCCATGCGCTGGGCCTCAAGGTTGTGGCCGAAGGCGTCGAGCATGGTGAAACGCGCGACCTGCTGCGCGCCTGGGGCTGCGACACCCTGCAAGGTTACTTCTTCAGCCGGCCGCTGCCGGCCGATGCTTTCGAGGCCTGGTTGAAGCAACAGCCCCACCTGACCGCGCGACCGATCAAGGAACACTCATGAAATTTTTGCGAACCCTGGTGCTCGCCGCTTGTTGCACGCCGATGCTCGCCAGCGCGGACGCTGGGCGTTTACTGGCCACTGGCGGCGCGACCAGCATCGAAGGCGCCGCAGGTGGCGGCATCACACCCTGGGCTGTGCTGGCCGGCTACGGCGAGCGAGGCGAGTGGGGCGGTGATGTCTTCGCGACTCGCGTCGAGACCGGCGACTATCGGCTGGACGTCGCAGGTGTGGCCTTTGCCTTCGATAATCGCCTTGAGCTGTCGTTTGCACGGCAACGCTTCGACCTCGGTACGCTGGCTCGCGACCTGTCGCTGCCGGAGAACAGCCTCAGCCAGGATATTTTCGGCGCCAAACTCCGGCTATTCGGTGATCTGATTTACGACCGTCTGCCCCAGGTGTCATTAGGCGTGCAGCACAAGCGCCAGAAGGATTTCCTCATTCCGTCGCTGGTTGGTGCTCAGCGCGATAAAGACACCGAAGCCTACCTGACCGCCAGCCGCCTGATATTGGGCGGTGCTTTTGGCTACAACCTCCTGCTCAATGGCGGCGTTCGATACAGCCGCGCCAACGAGCTGGGCCTGCTCGGGTTCGGTGGTGATCGTCGCGACAGCCGCAGCCTGCTCAAGGAAGGCTCGGCCGCTGTACTGTTCAACCCGAACTGGGCGCTCGGCATCGAGTATCGGGAAAAGCCGGACAATCTCTCCTTTGCCGGCGAAAGCGACTGGGCCGATCTTTTCCTTGGCTACTTTCCCAACAAGCGCCTTGCTGTCGTGCTCGCCTATGCGCGGCTCGGCGAAATTGCCACCCTGGATAACCAGGACGGCCTGTACCTGTCCATTCAGGGGAGTTTCTGATGCGTCGCCTTGTTGTGCTGTTCTGCTTGTTGCTGGGTGCCTGCGCTGGGCAAGCGCCTGAAGATGACAGCCTGTACCAGCAGCTCGGTGGCGAGCCTGGCGTCACCCGTATCGTCGAGGGCATGCTGCTGCGCATCGCCGAAGACCCTCGTATCGTCGAGCACTTTCAAGACATCGACATCCAGCGCCTGCGCGACAAGCTGGTCGAACAGTTCTGCGCCGAGTCGGGTGGCCCGTGCGTCTACACCGGTGACAGCATGGAGGAGAGCCACAAGGGCTTGGCACTGACGCCCAGCGACTTCAATGCACTGGTGGAAGATCTGCAGGCGGCGATGACTGCCGAGGGCGTATCGATCCCTGCTCAGAACCGCTTTCTGGCACGTCTGGCGCCAATGCGCAGTCAGGTAATCGATCAGTAAATAGAGCTCATCCTGCAGCCGGCACATCGCCGGTTGCCCGCCTTTCGTTGTTTCCTTCGAATGCTGCGCACTTTTGCCGGCGAAAACTGCCCGGTCACGAGCGTCGAGCGCAGCGAAACGCTATGCTTTCGCGTCTAACCCGACCGTCCGTTGCGGGCGCTGCGCCACAAGCGTTTGCGTACCGTCAGTGGAGGCGGGGGCTAGGTCCCCGCAGCACAAGGAAAACAACACCAATGAATGTGAGCACCCCCACCCTGATCACTTTCGTGATCTATATCGTGGCGATGATTCTTATCGGTTTCATCGCCTACCGCGCCACCAAGAATTTCGACGACTACATCCTCGGTGGCCGAAGCCTCGGCAGCTTCGTGACGGCGCTATCGGCAGGCGCTTCGGACATGAGCGGCTGGTTGCTGCTGGGCTTGCCCGGCGCAATCTTCGTTGCCGGCCTGTCGGAGAGCTGGATCGCCATCGGCCTGATCGCCGGCGCCTGGCTCAACTGGCTCTTCGTCGCCGGACGACTGCGTGTGCACACCGAGCACAACCACAACGCCCTGACCCTGCCCGACTACTTCTCGCACCGCTTCGAAGACACCAGCCGTTTGCTGCGCATCTTCTCGGCGCTGGTGATCCTGGTGTTCTTCACCATCTATTGCGCCTCTGGCGTGGTGGCAGGGGCACGCCTGTTCGAATCCACCTTCGGCATGGACTACGGCACCGCCCTGTGGGTCGGCGCTGCGGCGACCATCCTCTACGTATTTATCGGTGGTTTCCTCGCCGTCAGCTGGACGGACACCGTGCAGGCCACGCTGATGATCTTCGCGCTGCTGATCACGCCGGTCTTCGTCATCCTCTCGCTCGGCGACATGGGTACCGTGATGGACACCATCGCCGCGCAGGATCCGTCGAACTTCGACATGTTCAAGGGCCTGTCCTTCATCGCGATCATCTCGCTGCTCGGCTGGGGTCTAGGCTATTTCGGTCAGCCGCACATCCTGGTGCGCTTCATGGCTGCCGACTCGGTGAAGACCATCCCCAACGCCCGCCGCATCGGCATGACCTGGATGATCCTGACCCTTGCTGGTGCTGTCAGTGTGGGCTTCCTCGGCATCGCCTACTTCGCTGACAACCCGGCGGTGGCTGGTGCGGTTACAGAGAACGGCGAGCGCGTGTTCATGGAACTGGTCAAACTGATGTTCAACCCCTGGGTCGCTGGCGTCATCCTTTCCGGCGTACTGGCTGCGGTCATGAGTACACTCAGTGCCCAGTTGCTGGTGAGCTCCAGCGCACTCACCCAGGACTTCTACAAGGCATTCCTGCGCAAGGGCGCATCGCAGACCGAGCTGGTCTGGGTCGGCCGCGCCATGGTGCTGCTGATCGCGCTGATCGCTATTGGCATCGCGTCGAACCCGGACAGCCAGGTACTGGGCCTCGTGTCCTACGCCTGGGCAGGCTTTGGTGCTGCCTTCGGCCCGGTGGTGCTGATCTCGCTGGTTTGGAAGCGCATGACCCGCAACGGTGCGCTTGTCGGCATGCTGGTCGGTGCCATCACCGTGGTGGTGTGGAAGGAGTTCATCGGCCTCGGACTGTACGAAATCATTCCGGGCTTCATTCTCGCCAGCATCTCCATCTACGTGGTCAGCCTGATGGGCAAGGCACCCGCAGCCTCCATCCAGCAACGCTTCGAGGCGGCTGACGCAGAGTACCGCGCAGGCTGACTGGAGCCTCGGCAGGATCGTCATCCCCAGGCGACGGTCCTGAAACACAGCCGCCTCGCTACAGGATTCAATCCTGTAGCAGATGCCTCTGTTGTCCAGTCACGTAGCGGTGGATACTTGCTTTCAGGCGCCAGTAGCTGGTGCCAATCGGGAAATCCAGGAGTATTCCAATGAAAGCGCAATCCGTAATGACTCGTGCCGTGGCCGTTATGCTGGCGGCTCTGTTGATGACTGGCTGCAGCCTGCGCTTGCCAGGTGTTGGTATCGACATCGGCGATGGCGGCGGCCATGGCGGCAAGCACTGCCCGCCGGGTCAGGCCAAGAAGGGTAACTGCTAACGCGGGTACACCGTCCCTTCCGACTGAATGGCCCCTGCCATTCAGTCCCCCTCTCAAGCTGTGTCAGGTTCTGGTCTGCGCTCGTCGCGATTCCTCACTTCGTCCACCTCGCTCCCCGAGACGCGTCTTTCATAAGCACGACGTAAGTCGTGATATTTACGAGACGACATAGCCATTCATCTTCCGAGCAGCCGGACGGTTTGACAGGTCCAAGCTTTCTGCCACGGTTAGTCTGGAGTGCGCGACTGCTTGCGCTTGGCATGCCCGGCAAAGCTCGTATCGCTAGAACAAAAACAATAAACAATTGAGGAACCTCTCATGCTTCCAAGCAAGTTGGCTTCAGCCTGCACGCGCGCCATCGCCGGCGTCATGCTGGTTGGCACCATCGGGATCGCTGCCGATGCACAGGCGCGGTCGAAACCAATCAAACTGCCCGTATCCGGCAGCGAATCGCGCGAACAGGATTCACGTACCTTTGTGCCGGTCATATCGCCGCTCGCCCCATTCCCCGGACTGCCGAGCGAGCGCTGGACCGGCATCAACGAGGGGTCGTCCTACCAGATTGAAGTGCCGCCGAACTGGAACGGCATGCTGGTGATGTACGCGCATGGCTATCGCGGTACCGGGCCGGAACTCACCGTCGGCCCGCCGCCAATTCGTCCATGGCTGCTGCAACAGGGGTACGCCTGGGCGGCCTCCAGCTACAGCAAGAACTACTACGATGTACGCGCCGGTATTGAGGATACCAACGCACTGGCGCTCGCCTTCAGCGAGCTGACCGGCAAAGCCCAGCCGAGCAAGACCTACATCACCGGACACTCCATGGGCGGCCACGTCGCGGCGGCCGCGGTTGAGGCGGAAACCTACGCTACTGCCAACAACCCGGTGCGCTACAGCGGCTCGGTGCCAATGTGCGGTGTCACGGGCGACGTCTATCAGTTCGAGTACCTGATGAACTTCACCCTGGCCGCGCAACATCTGGCGGGGCAGGGGCCGACCACCTTCCCGGCAACGGACTTCCAGGCCAAGTTGCCGCAGATCATCGGTGCGCTGTGGGAGACCTATCCGATCGATCCGTCGCCCCAGGGCGAGAAGCTAGAAGGCATCGTTCGTGACCTCAGCGGTGGCGAGCGGCCTATCTTTGCCGAAGGCTTCCGCACGGCTCTGCAGAGCGTCGTGCTGGGCACCGGAGGTCAGGACGGTTCGGTGAACGGCATCCTGGCCGACTCGCTCAGCGGCAACCTCTCCACCCGCTATCAGTTCGACACGAACAGAGCGATGTCCCGCGAGGAGCGCGCCTTCAACGATTCCATTATCCGCGTGGTTGGCCATCGGCCCGCCAACAGCATCCGCCCGGACGGGCTGCGCTGGATTCCGGTGGTGAACGGCCAGTTCAACGTCCCGGTGGTCAGCATCCATACCCTGGGTGACCTCTACGTACCGTTCAAACATCAGCAGATCTACCGTCGCAACGCCGAGGCCAATGGCAACGGGGATATGCTGGTGCAACGCGCCATTCGTGCGCCCAGCCACTGTGATTTCACTTATCAGGAACAGGTCGAAGCCATGGCGGCCATGCTGCAATGGGAGCAAGAGGGCATCAAGCCGGCCGGCGACCAGGTCCTCAATCCCAAAGTGGTCGCCAAACCCAGCTATGGCTGCCAGTTCACCCGTAACGACGGCACGCAAAACCGGACAGCGCTGCCGGCCTGTCCGATCAACTGATCCACCGTTGTCATTAAAAGCCCTGCTCACGCAGGGCTTTTTCGTTCCGAATGGCCTAGTCAGGCTTTCCCCTGCGCGGAACCTCCGTGCAGGCTCCGTTTGCCCCAGCTGCGCAGGGCGTTCTGCTTGATGCTCGCAATCTTCCAGCCTCCCTCTACGTGCCCGAAGCCGAATTCGTAGTTGCCACATGAGTGAAAGAAGTCTTCGTCCGAGCCAGTAGGGGCGAAGCGAAGAATCAGATAATTACATCGCGCAGCGGCGGAGTGCCCGTCCAACCCGTGCGTGATCAACAGATTGGAAAAACTATGATGCTTGGCCAGCCGGTCGACCGCGTTCTGCCGGCGACTGACGAAGTCCTGGCCGCTCATGGTTGTTGGCTGCTCACGGCCTGAAGACGAGTAGTCGACCACGATCTGAGGCGCTAGGCACTCGACCATGGCCGGCCAGTCTCGGTTATCGAAGGAGAGAAAAAACCGGCAGAGCAGGTCGTTTATCTGTACGAAGACGTTCGGATCTGCTGTTTTCAAAAGACGCTCCCATGGTGTGCTCGTGCCGACTCAGCAAAGCAAGGTGTCGCATTCCAGGCGATAGGCTGCCGACATCTGGCGGGTGGAGGGGAAGCATAGCCTGCGCAGACGCATAAATAGATGCCCACCTGCACTGCCCGTGCGTCCGGCTCGATTGACCGCGAACGCGTCTCTCAATACTGTACGCATATACAGTTTTGAGGTCTGTACCATGCCCGTGCACTTCCTGGGGCCTGCCGCTCCGTCCGCCATTGCCTTGCCGCTTTTCAGCTTCTGCATACCTGCGGGCTTTCCCAGCCCCGCACAGGACCACATGGAAGGCACGCTTTCGCTCGATGAGCTGATGAACATCCGCGCGCCGCACACCTACCTGGCGCGAGCGGATGGCGACAGCATGATCCACGTCGGCATCTTCGACCGGGACATCCTCATCATCGACCGCGGGCGGGAAGCGGAGAAGGGCGAGATCGTCATCGCCGCGCTCAACAATGAGCCCCTGGTGAAGATCCTCGATCGGCAGGGCGACCAGATCATCCTGCGCTCGGCCAACCCCAAGTTCCCCCCGCGCTACCTGCTGGAAAGCGAAGAGCTCTATGTCTGGGGTGTCGTGCCCATCAGTGTGCGTACCCATGGCAAATACTGAGCGCGCCCTGGCGCTTATCGACTGCAACTCGTTTTACGCCGCGTGCGAGCGCGTCTTCCGGCCAGACCTGCGCACCGCCCCCATCGTCGTGCTTTCCAATAACGATGGTTGCGTGATTGCCCGCTCGTCGGAGGCCAAGGCTTTGGGCATCAAGATGGGGGCGCCGTACTTCAAGGTGCGGCGCGATCTGGAGCGCTGGGGCGTCGTGGTGTTTTCCAGCAACTACGCGCTCTATGGTGATATGAGCGAGCGGGTGATGACGGTCATCGAACAGCGCGCGCCGGCCGTCGAGGTGTATTCCATCGACGAGGCCTTCGCCGACATGACAGGCGTGCCAGATGCGGAATCGCTCGGGCGCCGCATTCGCGCTGACGTGCTGCGCCTAACCGGCATACCTGTCGGTGTCGGCATCGCCAACACCAAGACGCTCGCCAAGCTGGCCAACCATTCCGCCAAGCGCTGGATGAAACAGACCGGCGGCGTAGTCGACCTGCGCGATCCCGAGCGGCGCGACAAGGTACTGCGCATAACAGGCGTGAACGATGTATGGGGCGTCGGCCGACGCATGACCGAACACCTCAACAGCATGGGCATTCGCAGCGCCTGGGACTTGGCCAACGCCGACGCCTGGACCCTGCGCAAGCAATTCAGCGTGGTGATCGAGAAGACCGCTCGCGAACTGCGCGGCACGCCCTGCCTCGAACTGGAAGACGTGACCCCACTGAAGCAGGAGATATGCTGCTCACGCATGTTCGGTGACCGCCTGCGTGAACTCGCCCCCATCCGCGAAGCCGTCGCCACCTACGCCGCCCGTGCCTGTGAAAAGCTCCGCGCTCAGCAGTCCTTGTGTAAGCGGGTGCGCGTCAGCATACGCACCGGCATGTTCAACCCGGACGAACCCCGGTTCGCCAAAGGCATCGTCTGCGAATTGCCATACCCCACCGACGACACCCGCTACATCACCCGCGCCGCCATCGCCGGGCTGGAACTGATCTACCGCGACGGCTTCGCCTTTAGCAAAGCCGAAGTCCTGCTGATGGACCTCTGCCAACGCGGCGAATACACCGACGACCTCTTCACCGAAACCCAACCCGCAGCCGCAGAGCGCGTCATGGGCGTGCTGGATGCGGTTAACGCGAAGTGGGGGCGGAATACGCTCAGGCCGGGGCGAATTCCTACGGCACCCGACTGGGGTATGCGGCGGGAAATGATGAGCCAGAGTTTTACGACGCGGTTGGATCAGTTGTGGGAAGTGGGGTGCAGGTAAAGCGGCCCGGCAAACAAAAGCCCCCCGTTCTGAAGCCGGCGAAGGGAATCGAACCCTTTTGCTTACTGTGTCGTTTCGGCTCAATGCGTGTCGTTACGGGGTTTTCAGCTACCTCGCCTGTTCGTTTCGTCGCAATGCGTCACAGTGATTTCGACACTTTTTCGGCAGTTCGCAGCGCCGGCCCAAGCGGGTTATTCAACCCTCCGATTGCGTTTCCGTTTTAGCGTTACGCTTGATTTCGATTCGTATCGAGATGTGCTGGTTGAAGTAAATATATTCGCGTTGCTCTTCGGTGTGTCGCAAAACCAACTGTGAGTTGCCCGATCTTAAAAGAACATTAGCCGCGCCCGTAAAATGCCCGCTATTAATCATGACAGGATGTTCATTCGTAAGTTTGTCGAAGCGAAGTAGGCCAGCGTAGTAGGAAAAAGCAAGCGCGATTGCTGATCCAAAGTAAATTGCTGTCTTTTTTATTTTGCGTCTGTTTGCGACTCTTTTCTCGTCGCGCAATCGTTTGATAACTTTTGCGGGTGATCTAGCAAGAAAACCAAGCTTAAATGATATAGCGATTATCGTTATGAGCGTATATGTCAACGCTGCTTCGCCAAAGTTAGTATGTGAAAGCTCTAGGTATGAAATGTTGAAAAGAAATAGAGTGCCTATAAATAATGCAGATAAATATGCAGGGTTTTCGTAAATGATGGATTCTTTGTAGACTTTAGTTGCTGTTCTGGCGAAGTGATGCGGCCAATGGCGCCTAAGGCGAAGTGAGAGCGCAGCTAGAGTATGCCCAGTGGCGAAAAGCATTTGTGATGCGATAAATGCGAAGACTCTTGAGACGGTGTAGCAAAGGAGGAAATAAAAAGAAAATGTTGAAATGAAAGTGGGTAGAAAGTCAATGGTTACAATGGAGGCGATCTCAAAAGGAGTGCGCGACATAAAGCCAAAGTAATGAGCTGATGCGAGAGAAAGTGCCACTAAGACGGCGCGGCCAACTGTGCTTGGCCAACCTTTGAATTCCCCAATAAATTTCGTAAAGGTGATTGTTGATGGGGGTGCTGACTTTGCTTGGGTAAGCGATAGCTTGTTGACGATTCGCTCTTTTCTGTAAGCCGGCACTAAATATTCCTAGGTTCGCTATTAAGGAAGAAAGTTATTTTCGGCGGAACATGCCGGTCGGTATCTGCTGCACATCTTCTTGAACGCAACTTTCGCACCCTTACGGCAGTCACGGTAGATCAGTGAGCCGCGTTTGTAGTTTTGGCACACGCTACTGAAGTCGATCTGGTCGTTTACGACCATCCACTGGAACTGGCCTCCGACGCGCTGCTTGTTATGGCCGTTCTCCCAGCTCCAGTTGCTCATGTTCGTCTCACGGCTTTCTGAGCGCCTCTGAGTGCCGCTGGACGAGTTGGAAGCGTAGTAGCGGGCCGGTGGTGGCTGCATCGTGTTGGCGACGGGGCGGGGAGTGTAGTTTTCGTCGCTGAAAGAGGTTTGCTTGCGCTCTATCGCGCGCGCTGAAGCCGCTTCGAACCATTCGATCTCAGCCTGGGTCAATGGGCGTTGCCCTTTTGCTTCAGACGCCGCTGATGATTTCTGCGTGCCGTATTGCGCTAGTGAAGGTTCGCTAACGGAGTTGGCGGATGCAGTCGGCTCTTGGTTGAACCAGGTTTTGCCTGTGACATGGGTGCCCGACTGGATCTCGCTGAGATCCTGCGCAATAGGCTCTGCAAAAAGAGCTGCTAATCCCAGCAAGATTACCGATCCCATACACAAGATGGTCAAGAATCGCCATGGACTGCCTTTTTGCTTGCTGCGTAGATACTCGGGTGCATCGTCCCAGTCGGATCTCATGCTGCCTCCATGCCTAAAAATAAGGTGCGAAGTAACGCTCCTTTTTTATGACTAAAGTCTCCGCGGATTCAACTAGTTCATAACAACATTCGCTTGAATGAGTTTGTCTAGGATCTTTAAGATGGTACTTGCTTTGAATTCTTCTGGCTTAAAAATGAGATGAATACGCTCTTTTGAGTAAATTCGTTCTTGTGAAAATCTATCTTTCGGATGTGTTGTTATAGAGCATCCTTCAATTTCGAAAAACCCTCTGAATGTACCTGACATTTCATGTCCGGCGTTATGCAGGCGAGCAGAGAGCTTTATTTTGTCCGTAACAAGCTTTAATTCGTCGTTTAGTTTTATTGCACACCAGCTGATCACTGAATTTCCGTACAATATTGAAGGTAATTTACTTACAAGGCTCTCATGGAAGTGCAGGCTGTAAGGGTCAATTTTGATTTCTACGATTTGTTTACCTTGATCTACTTGGTAGTTAATTAGCATGCCAGGCGAATAGATTTTCGTTCGAGAATTATCCGTGTTCTCCGGACCTCGTTGCTCATAAAAGTCAACGTTATTCGCCTTGAGCAAGTTGCGAATCGCGCTTACGGGATCGTCCACCATGATTCGGTGGTTGGGACTGCCTTCGGCGCCGACCGATCCTTGGAAGTCGACGTAAACGTAATCAATTAGCTCTAAAAAAGAAGAGTTTATTGCAGGGTTTTGTTCGTCAAGAATTGCAATTTCTGAATATTCGCTTTCGCTAAATTCTTGATCGAAATCGGTATCAAACTCCCGGTTGATCACGGTAACTAAATTTCCTATACCATCTTTATTCGAGATGTTAAAGCCTTGTAGTAAATTTAGTGGTGGCTTTATGTGACCTATATCTATACCGCAGATTCCTATCGGAATGACATTGATGCCTTTTGAGTAAGCGAATCCGGATTCAAAATATATCCAGCTGGAGCCTGCAGACTTAGGTGAAACAAAAACAAGCATGATTTTGGCTTTATTCAGGTTCTCTTCAATTCTATGAACCCAATTGTTTCCAAATGGAATGCTTTCTCCATCGCTGGACTGGAATATCTCAACGGTTCTTGATGTTTTTTAAGTATTAGTGTTTTTAACTTGGAGATGTATTCTTTGTCTGAGGATGAATGGCTAAAAAAGATGGTAGGTTTTTGCATGACTAATCCTTAATTGGAGCTTTTCCATAACTAGCCTAATAAGTTCGGGCATACCAGCGCCTTGACACTTCAATCGGAAAAGGGGACAGATTTATTTTTTCGCCAGCCCACCCCGCTCCAACCAAAACAAGCCAAACCTTAAACGAAAAAGCCCCGCATACGCAGGGCTTTTCAAATCTGGAGCGGGCGAAGGGAACAGCACCCGTTCGCTAACTCGTTTATTACGAACGTCTTTTCCGATCCAAGCGTCACGGAATGGACTCGATTGTGGACTCAAGTCTTCGGCCTGGTCAACGCAGGCCGTTGCGGGTGATCCAAAGCGAGCCAAGCACATCCATCAACAGCCAGAGCATCGGATTTCATTCGGAAGTCTATCTGTCTACTGGCACACCACGCCACAGGTTGCAACGGACAGGCGAGCTGCCGTCCTCAAAGGACCGGCTCTTCATCGACCGGTGCGGCCTCGTCTTTCACCCGCTCGATGAACCGCTTCATGGGCTCGGAGGGTTCGCCATGGCGGCGCAGCAGGTAGGTAGAGAGCATCGGTGGGGTGCCGGCCAGGGGACGAATGGAGATGTCCGGGCGCTGTAGCGTCTGCACCTGCGAGGCAATGGCGAAGCCGATGCCGTAGCCGGCGCCGACCAGGGTCAACATCACGCCCAGGCTGGTCACTTCATCGACCAGCTTGAGCGGCGTGCCTGCGTCCTGCAGCATCGCTTGAATCTGATGGCGGCAGCCCGATCCCGATTCGGGATGGCACAGAACCAGCGGGAACTTCAGGGCTTCGGCCAGCGGCACCTGCACGTGTGCCAGCAAGGGGTGGCGTGCGGGCAGGATTACCGACAGCGGATCGGTCCACACCGGCTCGGCGACGAGGCCGTCATGCACCGCGTTTGACAAGGCAAAGCCGATGTCCAGCAGATCGTCGTGCAGCATCTTGAGCTGCTGCGCGAACGGCAGCTCGAAGACGCGAATCTCCAGCTCGGGCTCATCCTCGCGGCTGTGTGCCAGCAAGCTGGCGATGCGGGGCTGCGCCAGGCTGTCGCAGAGCGCGATGCGCAGATGGCCCTGGTAGCCCTGGGCCGCCGCCTTGGCGCTCTTGACTGCCTGCTCGACGGTGGCCTGCACGCGCCGGCATTCGCCGAGGAACACCTGGCCGGCCCAGGTCAGCCGCGTCAGGCGTGTGCTGCGGTCGAACAACTGCACGCCAAGCTGGCTTTCCAGGTCGCGCATCGCACGCGACACAGGCGATTGCTCGATGCCCAGACGCTCGGCTGCACGGGCCAGATGCAGTTCTTCCGCAACTGCGACGAAGTAACGCAGCAATCTGAAATCCAAGGCCACCTCCTGTTTGTCTTCTTCTGGTTCGGCCTCTCGGGCGCCAGCATCTCCATCAGCATCCCGTCAGCACCTCCTTCGATGGCATCGCGTCGAAGCACTCATGCCTGTCTGGAACAGTCCCGTCGCCGACACGCGCGGAGCAGGCCGGCGCACACAGCCCGGACATTCAATGATGATGGTCAGTGCCTGCTGCTGCCATGCCAGGGCGGGCAGCGGTGCGCCGGGCACCGCGCGCAGGCGCGCACGTGGACCTGGTGTCCGCGATCAGTGCAACCGACGACGACACGCTGGCGTCAGGGCGGGCGTGCCGACGCAGTTTCATGGGGGTGTCTTTCGGCTCGCCCCGGTCGCTGCCCGGGTCGGTCACGAAGCTCAGTTTCAACACCCGGACTTCTGCGCAGCTGCCAACACCTGGGCGACGCGCTGGTAGGCCCACCAGGCGGTCGCCGCGGATGAAGTCCTCGGGCTGCGGTTGACGCGGCGCGGACTGCAGCCGCTGCGCGAGCTGCTCGTCGCCCATGCGTTCGTCGTTCCAGAACACGCTGCCGTGGGTGGTGACGGACAGGTTCGCCACGTCGCGCTCGATCGGCTTCACTCCATTCAGACACAGATGCTAATGAGAATTATTATTGATTGTCCGTGGTTTTGTGTGATATGGCAACACCAATGGAATACCCCGGCCTTGCCTGGACACTCGCCGCCTCGCCGGCGACTGAAGGCCGGATGGCGGCAACTGGAAAGCCTCTGTGACCGGCATCGCCACCGGGAAGCACTCATGCGGTTCCCTACGGCCAGAGGAATGGACTCCACTTTCTGGGGGGAAGTACATGAACTTACGCCATCTTCGCTGTTTCATCGCCGTGGCCGAGGAGTTGCACTTTGGCCGGGCGGCGCGACGGCTGCATGTGGAGCAGTCACCCCTGTCGCGGACGATCCGCCAACTGGAGGCCGACCTGGGCGTGACGCTGCTGGAGCGCACGCCGCGCGGCGTGCGCCTGACCCCGGCCGGGCAGGTGTTCCTGGAGGAGGCCCGGCGCGTGCTGCTGGCCCTTGAGCAAGCCCAGACCAAGGCGCGGGCGGTGGCGGCGGGACACCGGGGCACCCTGCGCATCGCCCTGGCCGGCGGCGTCGCGCGGACCCGGCTGTCGGCACTGCTCGCGCTGTGCCGGGAGGAGGCGCCGGAAGTGGGCATCCGGCTGTTCGAGGCGCCGCTGTCGCAAGTGGTGGGCGGGCTGGGCAACGACCTGTACGACGCGGCCTTTGCGATGGCAGGCGAGATGGAGGCCGGGGTGGTCGCCATGCCGGTGTGGCAAGACCCGCTGGTGGTGGCCATACCCGCTCGGCACCCCTTGCTGGCGCACAAGCGGGTACCGCTGGACGAGGTGGTGGGCTACCCGCTGGTGCTGTGCCACCCGCAGGTGTGTGCGGAGTGCAGCCGGCAATGCGAGCGCCTGCTGCGCCTGGTGGAGACACCGCCGGTCGTGGCCGAGTACGTGACGACCCACTCGCTGATGCTGGCCCTGGTGGCGGCCGGCTATGGCGTGGGATTCTCCACCGCGGCGCACGCGGTGGCATGCCGGCAGGCGGACGTGATCGTCCGGCCGCTGGATGAAGACTCGGCGGCGCTGACGACCTACCTGCTACATCCCGAGGGCGCGATGTCGGAGCCAATGCGCCACTTCATCGACCGTGCGCAGCGTGTCGGCCATATGCCGTTGGATACGCAACGGCTCGCATGAGGCTGTTTCAGGCGGGTTGGCCGATTCCATTTTGGTCAAACCGCCAGACCTGTTTTGTCATAGTGGGCTTCCATTGACGTTGTGCACGGGCGCGCTACACCCAGGCGTTGCTCGCGGTTGCGGTTGGCATCCTGCGATGAAACTCGCATGCCCATCGCGGCGCGTCACAGCGAAGACGCGCGGCGCAACAGTGCTTGCCGTATGCGCATCGGCTCTGGCGTGTTGAGCTGATCGCGCTTTACTGGGCCTTTTCCCCTGCAAAGACTTTGGCCTGGTTATCCGGGTCAGGCATGGTGCCCGCGAATGACGCTGGTGACAGCATGTTTCGCGGCTTGCGAATTGTGAGTGATGGCGCCATGCGCGGCAAGACGCACATCTCGCAACGAAACCGGCGGCATCGTCGATGCCACGGTCTTCGCCGCTTCGCCACTTGCTCGTTTCGCCCGGAGATTTCTGGACGGCCACGCACGTCGCCTGTACGGCGGGTGCGTGTGCGTGGACTCGGTGCGATGACGAATGGAGGCGCGCGATATGCCGAAGTCGAGCAGCCTGGCCGATGGTGCCAAGACCTACTACCGCCCGATCGAGGCGGCAATCCGCTGGAGCGGATTGCTGCGCTTCGAGCGGCGCATTCTGGCGACCTTGGGACAGCGGCCTCTACCGGAGGCAACGGAGTTTCCGCGCTGGCCGATGCTGCGGTTGAACACCGAAAGAATCTTCGATGCGCTGGCTCACGGCGAGATGCCGTATGGCAAGGAGGGTTTGGTGCGGGACACGCAGGGCCTGACGATGGACGACCTGTCGCTGACGGTGCGGCACGTCGACCTGAAAGCCTGGATGGCGCACTACTACCCCGGCGAGAAACCGGCGTTTCTGTTCGATGAGATCGAGCGTGCACTTCACCCGGCGATCAGCCTGGACACAGTGGGCGCATTGCTGGCCGAGCGGGAAGCGATCAAGGCGCGGCTGGCGGAACACATGGGCGTGCACGAGACGCTGCGCGCCGAGCACGAGGCGCTGCTGAAGACGCACGCCGCCTGCGCGGCCGACGCGGAGCGTGCGAACACGCCGGGGCCGCGCAGCGAATCGACCTACCTGAACATCGTTGGCGGGTTACTGACGCTACTGCTGGGCAAGTCGCCCAGCGGCATGCCGTATTCCAGCTTCCTGACGCAGGAAGCCATCATCAGCGCGATGGTGGCGCACCACGGCAACGCGATGGGCATCACCGAGCGCACGCTGCAGGCCAAGTTCGCACTGGCTCGGCGCAATCTGCAGAGCACAACTTCCTGAGCGATGCCAGACCGTATCTGCGGTCGCGGATGCCGCATTTGCGGTGTCTTTCCTCAGCGCGGCGTTCTTAATGCGAGTCACGCCAATCAACGCCACTGAGCGTTAAGGAGTGACCCTCATGTCTTCGCAGACCACCGCCACGGCGGCATCGACCGAGCACCGCATCCTGCGCCGCGCCGAGGTCGAAGCCAAGACCGGTTTCAAGCGCGCGCACATCTACAGCCTGATGAAGGAAGGCAAGTTCCCCAAGGCCTTGCGCCTGGGGGTGCGTGCCGTCGGATGGGATTCCGCCGAGATCGACCAGTGGATCGCCGACCGCCTCAAAGAACGCGCCTGACGCTTCTTCTCGGTTCATGCCATTCGACGAGGAGAAGCTCATGCAGGTGGTGTCCATCATTTCGACCAAGGGCGGCGTGGGCAAGACCACGACGGCGGCCAACCTGGGCGGCTTCATCGCCGATGCCGGGCTGCGCGTGCTGCTGCTGGATCTGGACGTGCAGCCCACGCTGTCGAGCTACTTCACGCTGGACGTGCGCGCGCCCGGCGGCATCTACGAGATGCTGGCCTTCAACGAACGGCGCATCGAGCAACTGGTGTCGCGCACCGCGATCGCGGGCCTGGACCTGGTGCTCTCCAACGACGACCGCGGCGAACTGAACACGCTGCTGCTGCACGCACCGGATGGGCGCCTGCGACTGCGCCATTTGCTTCCCGTCTTCCGCACGCACTATGACTTGCTGCTGGTCGACACCCAGGGTGCGCGCAGCGTGCTGCTGGAGATGGCGGTGCTGGCGTCCGACCTGGCGCTGTCGCCGGTGACGCCGGAGATCCTCGCGGCGCGCGAGCTGCGGCGCGGCACGCTGCAACTGATCGAGGACATCGCGCCGTATCGGCACCTGGGCATCGAGCCGCCACCACTGCGCCTGCTCATCAACCGTGTGCATCCGGTGTCGTCGAACGCGCGGCTGGTCCAGCAGGCGCTGCGACAGGTGTTCCAGGAACAGGCCGGCGTGCAGGTGCTGGGCACCGACGTGCCGGCCATCGAAGCCTATCCGCGCGCTGCGACACGAGGATTGCCGGTGCACCGGGTGGAGTACCGGCAGCCGGCGGGGCGCACGGCGCCCGCGGCGATGGAGACCATGCGCACGCTGGCCGGCGAGCTGTTCCCCGCGTGGCGGGAGCGCTTCGCGCTGGTCACCGGCCGGGCCGATGCGGGAGGGGGCGGCCATGGCGAGCGCGCATGAACTGGCGCGCGGCCGTGAACGGCTGCGCGCGCTGATCGAGTTCGCGCTGGGCGAAGGCTGGCGCGTGGTGCGCACGTCCGGTGGGCACCTGAAATTCACGAAACCAGGCTGCGCGTCGATCTACACCAGCTCGACTGCGAGCGACCACCGTGCCGATCGCAATGCTCGCGCGCAACTTCGCCGCGCCGATCGGCATGCGCAGGAGAACGGCCGTGGCTGAGCTGACGCCGCAGGACATGGCCGCCAAGCTGCTGGCCACCGGCTTCGAGCGCAGCGGCCCTTCGGCCGCGACCTTGAGCGACCCCATCGCCGACACGCCGATGGTGGTGACGCTGGACCAGTTGCGGCCCTACGACCACGACCCGCGCGTGACGCGCAACCCGGCCTATGCGGAGATCAAGGCGTCCATCCGCGAACGTGGGCTGGACGCGCCCCCCGCGATCACGCGCAGGCCGGGCGAGGCGCACTACATCATTCGCAACGGCGGCAACACGCGGCTGGCGATCCTGCGCGAGTTGTGGAGCGAGACCAAGGAGGAACGCTTCTTCCGCATTGCGTGCCTGTTCCGCCCGTGGCCGGCGCGCGGCGAAATCGTGGCGCTGACCGGGCATCTGGCCGAGAACGAGCTGCGCGGCGGGCTGACCTTCATCGAGCGGGCCTTGGGCATCGAGAAGGCGCGCGAGTTCTACGAGCAGGAAAGCGGCCAAGCGCTGTCGCAGAGCGAACTCGCGCGGCGGTTGACTGCCGACGGCTATCCGGTGCCGCAGTCACACATCAGCCGCATGAACGATGCGGTGCGCTATCTGCTGCCGGCGATCCCGACGCTGTTGTACGGCGGATTGGGCAGGCATCAGGTGGACCGGCTCGCAGTGCTGCGCAAGGCGTGCGAGCGCACCTGGGAGCGGCGTGCGCTGGGCCGCACCGTGGCCGTGGACTTCGCCACCCTGTTTCAGGACGTTCTGACGCAGTTCGACACTCAACCGGACGACTTCTCGCCGCAGCGGGTGCAGGACGAGCTGGTGGGCCAGATGGCCGAGCTGCTGGAGGCGGACTACGACGCGCTGGCGCTGGAGATCAACGACAGCGAAAGCCGCCAGCGTGCGCTGACCAGCGAACCGGCGGCGCCTGTCATGCCTGCTGCACCGCCCTCGCCGGTCTCCGCGCCTCGGCAGCCACCCGCCTCGGCTGTGCCGCGCGACACCACGCCGGTCGCGCCTCCGGCGCCAGCAGCGACACCGCCTGCACCGCCCGGAGCGCCGGAGGAGCAGCACGGGCAACGCGACGAGCGCCTGCAAGGGCACATCGTGACGCCGGCGCCGACCACCGAGCGCCTGCAGTCCATCCAACGGATGGTCGCGGACCAGCTCGGCGACAAGCTACCCGACTTCGAGGCCGACGCGCTGCGTGCGATCCCCGTGCAGGCTGGCGGGCTCTATCCCATCTCGGATGTCTGGTACATCGAGCCGGGGCTTGATGCGCCGGATCGCCTGCGCGTGCATATCGCGCAATTCGCGCGCGAGATCGCCGGGGACGCAGCGGTAGCCGACCACATCGAGGCCAGCGACGGCGGCATCGGCTTCGTCTGCGTGGCGCCGGCCGTGGGCCAGGCGAAGGCGCTGCCGGCGTTCGCGCGGGCGGTGCTGACCCTGCTGCATGCGCTGAGTGCGGCGCCACCCGCCGCGAACGGATTGGACCGCGCGCGGCTGGCCGACGAGCTGGCGGCGCTGCTCCATGGCCATGGCGGCTCGGCCACACGCCTGAGCGATGCTGCGCTGGTGAAGCTGTTCCGTCTGCTGCGCCTGGCGCGCCGGCTGCTGGACCTGCAAGCCGGCGAAGCGGGCCAGGAAGCCTGAGCGCAGGAGGCTCCCGCATGTCGGCACCGCACCCGCTCAACCAGGCCGTGATCGCCCAGGCCCTGCATGACCTGCGCAACGGCCAGTTGCGCCGCTGCAAGGCCATGGGCTTCGGCGAGGAGGAGCTGGATGCGCTGAAGCACCCCGAACTCGTGAGCATGCTGGTGAATGCCACGGTGTCGTGGTGTTCGGTGTCGGTGAACCGGGAGGTGTTGAAGCGGCTGCTGAGCCAGGTGCACGACGTGGAGCGGGAGATCGCCACGGTGGACCGCATGCTGCGCCTGGGGGCGAGCACGGAGATGGTCAGCAAGTTCTACGGCCTCACGCATCAGGAAGTGGCGCTGCGCCGCGACATCCTCGGGCTGCCCAAGCGCAAGGGCCGACATCCGGTGCTCGACGAGGCGCAGGACGTGGCCTTGTGGGAGCGCTGGAAGGCCGGCGTCACCGAGCGCCATATCGCCCTGACCGACGACATGGCGATGCTGGCGCTGACCATGGACCTGGCCGAGGCCATGACCCTGCCCATGTCGGTGATCTGGTCGGCGATACGGAACTGGATCGACCAGGGGCTGGTGTAGCCATGACCACGGGCGGCGCACCACGGCGCGAAGGCCCCGTTGCGCTGTCCGCGCTCTTCGACGAGGCCCTGCAGCACCTGCAGCCGGCGCAGGGAACGGCACCGGCCGCCGACGGTTTCCTCTACAGCGGCAACCGCCATGAGAGCGTGCCGCGCCGACTGTTCCTCGACCGGCGCGTGACGCCGCTGGAGCGAAACGCCTGGCAGGTGTTCCGCCTGCAGCTCAACGACGACGGCGTGACCGCCTTTCCCACCTACGACCAATTGCGCCCCTACTTGGCCTCGATGCCCTGCGCGGCACAAGCCTCGCACGAGAC
>Ga0163200_1000266_pt1 | contig 24084 bp, 18 predicted proteins | sample PL_2010_200m_FD_113535 | JGI IMG/M metagenome (GOLD analysis project Ga0163200, IMG submission 113535) | Freshwater microbial communities from Powell Lake, British Columbia, Canada to study Microbial Dark Matter (Phase II) - PL_2010_200m | ecosystem: Environmental > Aquatic > Freshwater > Lake ... | reverse complement strand
TTCTCCGTCGGCGCGGCGATGGGGCGCAACAAAGTGATATACGGTTTGGCGAACTGCGCGGTGGTGGTCAGCAGCGAGTTGGAGAAAGGCGGCACGTGGGCGGGGGCGATCGAGGCGTTGCGGGGCGGTTGGTGTCCGGTATTTGTGCGCGATGGCGAAGACGTGCCGGCGGGCAACCGTGAATTACTCCGGCGTGGCGCCGCGCCGATTACCGAGGACGCCTGCCGCGACGGCGGCGACATAGCGGCATGGTTGCGAGCGCACGCAATTGTGCCAGTGGAAGAAAAAGAATTGTTCGCCTCCGCCGTCATGGAACAACCCAAACGATACCGAACCAAGCTATGAATCAACGACGAGAATACTCTGACAAACTGTGGACTGAATCCCAACAGATCATCCCCGGCGGTGTGAACTCACCGGTGCGCGCGTTCCGCGGCGTCGGCGGCACGCCGTTCTTCACGCAGCGCGCCAAAGGCTCGCACCTCTGGGACGTGGATGGCAACGAGTACATTGACTACGTCTGTTCGTGGGGGCCGATGATCCTCGGCCACGCCCACCCCAGTGTCGTCCGCGCCGTGCAGGAAGCCGCGCGCGACGGCACCAGCTTCGGCACACCCAACTCGCGCGAGGTCCGTCTCGCGCAACTCGTGTGCGACGCGTTCCCGTCCATCCAGAAAATCCGGTTCGTCAACTCCGGCACCGAGGCTGTCATGTCGGCCATCCGTCTGGCCCGCGGCTTCACCAAGCGCGACAAGATTCTGAAATTCGAAGGCTGCTACCACGGCCACTCCGACTCGTTGCTCGTCAAAGCCGGCAGCGGCATCGCCACGTTCGATGTGCCCGACAGCGCCGGTGTGCCCGCCGATTTCGCGAAGCACACGTTGACGCTGCCGCTCAACGATTTCACCGCGCTCGACCACGTTCCGTGGGGCGAGATTGCCTGTGTCATCATCGAGCCGGTTCCCGCGAACATGGGATTGATCCCGCTGCGTGACGGCTTTCTCGCGAAGCTGCGCCAACTCACCGCCGACAACGGCGCGTTGCTCATCCTTGATGAAGTCATCAGCGGGTTCCGTGTCGCCAAAGGCGGCGCGCAGGAGTTGTACGGCATCCGTGCTGATCTCACAACGCTTGGCAAAATCATCGGTGGCGGCCTGCCCGTCGGCGCGTTCGGCGGACGCGCCGAGATCATGGACTGCCTCGCGCCCCTCGGCCCCGTCTATCAAGCCGGCACGCTCAGCGGCAATCCGCTGGCGATGGCGGCGGGCATTGCGACGCTGGAGGAATTATTTGAGGTAGGGACGGCCCGCCGGGCCGTCCGCAATGGAGAAACGACAGCGGTCGAGCCGGCGGCTCGACCCTACCAACGGCTGGAACGGCTCACCGCGTCGCTGTGCGACGAGTGGCGGAAGATTGTCCCCGGTAACCACAAGCGAATCGGCTCTTTGTTTTGCACGTTCTTCACCGACCGCGATGTCGTGGACTACGCCACCGCGAAGACCAGTGACACGAAGAAGTACGGGCGGTTCTTCCACGCGATGCTGGAGCGCGGCGTGTACCTCGCGCCATCGCAATTTGAAGTTGGCTTCATGTCGCTGGCACACAGCGAGGCGGACATCGAGGCGACGTTGCGTGCGGCGCGGGAGGCAGTGGTGTCACTGTGAAGCTGGTCGTGGCCGCCACGGGCGCCAGCGGCGCGCTCTACACGCAACGCCTGCTCGACAATCTTCAGGAGCACGAGGTTCATTTCATTTCGACCCGGCACGCGCGCGAGGTGCAGGCGCTGGAGTTGCCGGACGGCTTGAAGATACCGGCGGGCGTGACGCGGTACGAGGAGGACGGCTCGATGTTCGTGCCGTTCGTGAGCGGCTCGGCGTTGTTTGACGCGATGGTGGTGATCCCGGCCTCGATGGGCACCATTGGACGCATCGCCAACGGCGTGTCCGACACCACAATCGCCCGCGCGGCGGACGTGTTCCTGAAGGAGCGGCGCAAACTAATCCTCGTGCCGCGCGAGGCGCCCTACAACCTGATCCATCTCCGCAACATGGTGGCGCTCACCGAAGCCGGCGCCACAATCATTCCCGCCAGCCCGTCGTTCTACAGCGGGCCGCAAACGGTCACCGACTTGGTGGACACGATCGTGGCGCGCGTGTTGGACCATCTCGGCCTTGCCCACAAGCTGGTGAAACGCTGGCAAAACGCGGACTAGGAATCTCGTCCGCAGGATGAAGGCTCGATGTGGTTGGCGGTTGGGGGTGCTCGGCGCTCAGACTTTGTCCGGGACAATCCACGGCTCGCGATACTTGGGGCGCTTGATGAACTGATTCGCATCGAGACAGTCGGTGAACGTCTCGGTCTTGCCATCGAACGCCAGTTTCTTGTTGCCGACGCGCCAGGCGATGTTCGCCATGTGACACAGCACGCACGAGAGGTGGCCCTGCTCCACGTCGGCGTTCGGCATTTGCCGCGAGCGAATGCATTGCAGGAAGTTCTCGACGTGCAACTTGTCCGCCTGCTTGCCGTGGAGCTGGTCCACGATCTTGTTGTTCGTGTCGAACACCTGCCAGCCGCCGCCGTGCCGGCCGAAGAACATGAACCCATTCGTGCCACAGACCTCCACCCTTGTGGCGCACCACGGCCAGTCCGGATACTGATCGCCGTCGCGGATGGAGGCGGGGATTTTGTGCATGTAAGGCATCCAGAGCGCGCCTTGGAACATCATCGTGAACTTGTCGTATTCGTAGGTTGCATACTGCGTGTCCGGCGTGTCACGCCCATCTTTGAGCACCTCGATGCCACCCGTGTGCGTCACCGTCTTCGGTGAGGGTGGGTCGCCCATGATGCACCGCGCCAGATCAATCTGATGAACCGCATCGCCCGGGATCGGGCCGCAACTGTATTCCGACATGTTCAGCCAGCGCTGGGATGGCGTGTAGGGCAGCTTCGCCGCCGGCCCGGTCCACATGTCATAGTCGAACCCCTGCGGCACCGGCTGCTCCGCGCCCGGTTTCATCATCGAATGCTGCATCGTGTTGAACACACGCACCAAACGCACCTCGCCCAACTTGCCGGACTGAATGTATTCGCGGCAGGCCTTCACGTAAGGCGCGCTGCGGGTCTGCATGCCGACCGTTAGAACCCGTTTGTATTTGCGGACTGCCTCGATCAGTTTGCGGCCCTCAAAAATGTTGTAGGCCATCGGCTTCTCAACGTACACATCTTTGCCTGCCTGGCACGCCAGTATCGAGCCAAGCACGTGCCAATGGTCCGGCGTCGCGTTGATGATCGCATCCACCGACTTGTCTTCGAGCATCCTGCGGAAATCCTGGATCTGCTTGACCGGCTTGCCCTGCGCCGCCTCGATCGCCTTGCTCGCTGGGCCTAATCGCGCGGTGTTCGCGTCGCACAGGTAGGCGACCTCCACGTCCTTGCGCTCGGCGAATCGCCCCGCCACGAACGTTCCGCGTCCACCGAGGCCCATCACGCCGACGACAATCTTCTCGTTGGCAGCCACGGCGGCCTTGGGTCCGGTTACCACCGCGAACGCCGCCGCGGCGCCCACGGATCTCTTGATGAACTGACGACGATTGATTGTCTGCATGGTGATTTTCTCCTTCGGTTGGTTTGCGGAAAGCTCTGGCATATTGGGTCGTGATTTTATCCCCGCAGGACGGGGCTGCACAAGGAGATTTCGCGCTTGCGCTCACACCGCCCACTGCTACGCTGCCGGCGAAGTTCGATCAGCCCATGAAGCAAACAAGACAGGAGGTGAAGTATGTTAGCAGATGTCTGCACGGCAAACGGGTGGTTGAATGTTGCGGCCCGGTTGTTCTTGGCGGCACTGCTTGCTGCGGGAAGTGATTGCATCGCCAAGGATGGCAGGGCGAAGCAGGTGGTAATTCCTAATCCGAGTCTGGAGAACCAGGGCAAAGGTTGGTGGTTTGAACCGGGGCATGGGAAGTATAATCGAGTCGAGTGGATTACCGAGGATGCCGGGGAGGGGCAAACGTGTGCGAAACTGATCTACAGCGGGAACGAGTGGCTATGGCTGAATACGCCGCCGCTGGACGCCCTCGAACCCGAAAAGGAGGTCACGCTGGCGTTCCAAGTGAAGTGGCTGAGCGGTGGACACGTTTTCTCCGTGGGCTGCAACCTGCTGTATCGTGCTGACAAACGCTGGGGTGACGTGCACGATCAACTCTGGGTGGGCGAACTGCCCAGTGACAGCAAATGGCATGAGATGGAGATCAAGTTCCGCACGCCCGCTTTCGATTTCGAGCGATGCTACGCCTGCATCAAGATGGGCCCCCGGCTTGAGCCTGCGACGGTGCTCATTGACAATGTCAGGATACTTTCGGTTGCGGACCCAGCGCCTCAGGTCACGGGCGTAGAAGCCTTTGATGCCTCTCGTGCCGGGCCTGTTCAATTCGACCTTCCAGACGAGGTGTCACTTGCCAATTTCCCACACGTTTCGCAAATGATGAGGGATGGCAAGACATGGCGCCAGGTCAACCTCCGGGACGTTTGTGTGCTGGCACCCGCAGAGGTGAAAGTGAAGATGGGGTTTCCGGAGTCGTTCCGGGTGGTGGTCGAGAACAGGGCTTCCACAAAGGCAACCGTTGAAATCCTCGCAACCGACCGGCTGAACGTTCAAGTTGAAACGGGGTCGGTTGAGGCGCCGGCCAATGGCAGGGCGGAAGTCAGGGTTGGCCTCCAGACGGTGCGGGCGGTGGAGTTCGACCTCGTTCTGAAGGTGCACTCGGCCGGGCTGCGCAGTTCCCTCCCAGTTCGAGTCACGCCACAAGTGACCTACCCCATGTTTGGCTTGGTGGAGCATTTTATGCGCTGCCCGCCCAGAGAACGGGGAAGCTTTCTCGACCCGAAGACCAACGCCAAAGCCGAAGCCGACATGACATACATGCGGCTGCTGCCGTGTCAGGTTTTCCGTGTGGACGGGCCGGGCTGCTGGAACGTCGTTGAGCGTGAAAAAGGCGCGTATTTCCTTGATGCTGCCGACTGGCATGTGGATGCCACGAGGAAGCTTGGCGGCTCGAAGTCGGTAATGCTCCTGGGCTACGAGCCGGGCTGGGCGCAACCGTTTTTCGACCCGCGCGAGAACGAAAAACTGGACCACTGGCGGAACTATGTCCGCGCCCTCGCCCGCCGCTACCGGGACAAGGTGGACTACTGGGAGATATGGAACGAGCCTTATGGGTTTTGGTTTGGCGGACCGGCAAAAACGAAGAAGAAGCTCTATGCGAAAGACTACGCGGAGGAATGCAGCCCCATCCTTGCGGAGGTCATCCGCACAGCTTCCGAGGTGATTCGACAGGAAACCCCCGACGGAAAAATTCTCTCACCGGGCTTCGTTGCCGAAGCGAAGAAAGCCGGCAGCGACCCCTATCGCATGATGGAGAAGCTCTTTCAGATGGGCATGGGTGACTGGGTGGACTTCATCAACCTGCACATCTATCCGCTCGGATTCCGCGAGGTGCCTCTTGCGCCCTCCGGGTGGAAGGTGGATGGCAAAGAGGTGGTCTCCTGGGAGAAGACCCTTAAGAACTGGCGGCAATTTGACAAGGAGATCACCATCAAAGACCTGCAGGCGCTCATGGAGAAGTATGGGGTTAAGAAACCGATCTGGATAACAGAATTCGGCGGTCATCCGGCAACGTTCGAGAGATCTCAGGGGCTTGGCATCCTTCGGCAGGTTGCGGTGCTTGTTTCTGAGGGAGCCAAGGGCTTGCACTATTATGAATTCTACGACTACCCGCACGAGCCGGGCCGCTTTCAGTTGGTGAGGCACGCGGACAAACATCGCACGTTGGGGCTTGTTGCTTACTCGCAGGCGATCCGATACCTGACGGGTGCCCGTCACGAGCCGGAGCGGTGCGAGGTTCGACGCGGCGAGATGGATGAGGACAACCTGCCCTGCCGCGTCTTCGGCCGGGGCGGTGAGACAATCGTCTGTCTCTGGAGCAATTGTGCAAAGCCGGCGGAGATCGAAATCCGAACGAAGAACAGCTTCGCTTCGGCGCATGTGAGTACTTTCTCGCCAGACGAACAGTTTCTGACTCAGACCTCCCTCGTAGCGGCGGGTAAATCCAGTGAGGGACCTACCCGCATCGTCTCCCCTCAGCGCGTTGTGACTCTGCTGCGCCCGCTCCAGTTCACGATTTTGTCGCTGAGGTAATGATCTTCAGGTCGGAGACTGCAGACGGTGGGCCTATGAAGTGGACCCGCTACGATGCCCCAAGTGCGGCGGTCCGCAAGATCTCCAACACTGTGGACTGTGGGAGGAGCCTCGCGCGCCCGCCCTCGCCCCGCCGACACCAGTCTGCCCCGATGCCTGTGTCGGGGTGCAGGCCCGTGGAGTTGCGCTACGAAGCCGACCCCGACTACGTGCCCGCGCCGGAAGAGCCGTGACATTGACCAAATTCGTGATTCGCGAATCGCGCCGGGGAGATTTTTCTGCTTGGCGCAGGTGTGTGTGCTGCTACACTGCCGGCGAAGTTCGATCAACCCATGCAAAACGACACGCTGATGCCACAGAGAGCGCAGTCCGCAAACCAGCGCCGCTCCGTCAGGCGCGGAGAATCAAAATTCCCATCCTTCTATCCTACATGAAAAACACATCGCCTTTCCTCCTCGTCGCCGCCGTCCTGTGCGTGCCGGCTCTTTCCCTCCCCACTGCCGCTGCGTCCGCGAAGCCCTCGCGGTCGCAAAAGCAGGACATCACGCTCGCGCCGCCCAAGGGTCTCAAGACCAAGCTCCCGCCCGCCTACACGATTCCCACGATTGACCTCGCCGCCGAGAAGCACCGGCAGGTGATCGTGGACCGCGAGGCGGGGCAGTACCTCGGCCATCCCACCACGGTGTTGCTGGAGGACAACCGGACGATGCTCATCGTTTATCCCAAGGGCCACGGGCGCGGGGCGATTGTGTATAAGCGCAGCACCGACGCGGGCAAGACGTGGAGCGAGCGCCTGCCCACGCCGGCCAACTGGGTCACCTCGCTCGAAGTGCCCACGCTCCACCGCGTCGTGGATGCGGCGGGCAAGAAGCGCATCATCATGTTCAGCGGACTATATCCCATCCGCATGGCCGTCACCGAGGACGACGGCGCCAACTGGAGCGAACTGAAGCCCATCGGCGATTTCGGCGGGGTGGTCACGATGGCGACGGTGATCGATCTCAAGACCGGTCCCGGTCATTACATGGCTTTTTTCCACGATGACGGGCGTTTTATCCGCGGCGGCAATGAGGCGCGCTACCGGGTAACGGGTCCGCACAGTGACCACACCTCGCCCGCCGCCAAGCCGTGGCGCTTCTGGGTGTTGACCACGCTCTCGAAGGACGGCGGACTGACGTGGAGCGTGCCTGCGCCCATCGCGATGCTCCCGGATGCGAGCCTTTGCGAACCGGGGGCGCTGCGTTCGCCGGACGGCAAACAGATCGCGGTGCTGTTGCGGGAGAACTCACGGAAATACAATTCCTTCGTCATCTTTTCCAACGACGAGGGACTCACGTGGACCGAGCCGCGCGAACTCCCGGCCGCCCTCACCGGGGATCGCCACACCGCGAAATATACGCCTGATGGCCGCCTCTTCATCAGCTTCCGCGACACCACGCACGTCAGCCCCACCAAAGGCGACTGGGTCGGCTGGGTGGGCACCTACGATGACATCGTGAAGGGCAATGAAGGCCAGTATCGCGTGCGCATCATGGACAACACCAAGGGCGCCGATTGCACCTACCCCGGTGTCGAAGTCCTGCCCGACGGCATGATCGTCACAACCACCTACGGCCACTGGACGGAGGGCGAGTTGGCCTACATCGTGAGTGTGCGGTTTACGTTGGCGGAGTTGGATGCGAAGGCGGCGGCGCAAAAAAGTCGAAGCCCATGACGAACGACACACTGGCAATATCGAGCGCGCAATCCGGACGCAGCGGGGGAGGATTTTCCCTCACGCGGCGCGATTTTTTGAAACGGGCGGCCATCCTGCCCGCCGCGCTGATGATCGCCCAAGAATACTCCAAAGGCTCGGCCCACGCCGTGACCGAGAACGGCAAGATGCCCTGCGTGCCGTTCGGCAAGTATTCCCTCTCGCGCCTCGTCTGCGGCGCCAACCCCTTCAACGCCGGCTCGCATCTGTCCGGCTTCGTCAACCACGAGATGCGGAGCTACTACACGCCAGAGCAAATCCTCAAGACCCTGCGCCGCTGCCAGGAAGTTGGCATCACCTTCTGGCAATCCAGCGGAAAGAACCTCGAACTTTACCAGCGCCTCATAGCCGAGGGCGGCAAGATGCACTACCTCTCGCTCGCCACCAAGCCCGATGACATTCCGCCGCTCGTCAAGGCCGGCTGCGTCGGTATCGCCCATCACGGCGAGGTCACCGACCAGCTCTTCAAGACCGGCCAGCTCGACAAGGTGAACGAGTTGTTGAAACGCGTGCGCGACGCTGGCCTCATGGTGGGCGTGTCCACCCACATGCCGGCGGTAGTGGATGCTGTCGAATCGAAAGGCTGGGATCTCGATTTCTACATGACCTGCGTCTATGAGCGCAACCGCACCGCCGAGGAGTTGCAGAAGCTTTTGGGCCGCGTCCCGCTCCCCGTGCGCGAGGTCTATCTCCAGGAAGACCCGCCCCGCATGTTCAAGATGATCCGCCAGACCAAGCGCACCTGCCTCGCGTTCAAGATTCTCGCCGCCGGCCGGCTCTGCGAAAACAAAGCATCCGTCGAAAAGGCGTTCCGCGAAACCTTCGAAGGCATCAAGCCCACCGACGCCGTCCTCGTCGGCATCTACGACCGCTACGCCGACCAACCCACCGAAGACGCCGGGTTCACGCGACGGTTCGGCTGAGAGTGAAAATTGAAGGCAGAAGGTTGAGGGCTGAGAGCGGTTCACCAGAAGCGATTCGCGCGGGGGAGATTATGCGCTTGTCCGGCGGCGGCTGCCTACAATTACATCGAAATCACCGATGACACTTATGAGAATTCCAACCTCCCCAACCCTCCTCGCCGTAACGCTCATGGTCGCCATCGCCGGCATCGGCCCGGTGGGCGAGATCGTTCAGGCGCAAACCGGTTTCAAGTTCACCGAAGGACCGGCAGCCAACACACAAGGCAACGTGCTGGTGTGCAGCGAAGTTCCGAGGCGAGAAAGTAAGCCGGCATGAACTACCTCCCGATGGATGACCTGCTTCGCGATGCACAACGTCACGGCTATGCCGTGCCCGCCTTCTGTGTGTGGAACGCCGAGGTGCTGGCGACCGTGCTGCGCGTGGCAGAAGCGTTGCGTGCGCCGGTGATCATCATGGCCAGCAAGTTCGAGTTCGCACTGATGACCCCGGCGATGTATGCCGGCATGGCGCGGGGCATCGCCGGTCAGTTTTCTGTGCCGGCAGCGTTGCATCTGGACCACGGGCCGTCGCTGGAGATGGTGCGGGCGTGCATTGATGCCGGCTTCACCTCGGTGATGCTGGACTTTTCCGCCCGTCCCTACGACGAGAATGCCGCCGCGTTGCGCCAAGTGGTCGCTTGGGCGCACCCCTGCGGCATCACCGTGGAGGGGGAGCTGGGGCATGTCGGCAAGGCGGACACCATTACCGTCGAAAGCGAAGGCGATTCCACGCTGACCCGGCCGGAGGAGGCCGTCCGCTATCTCAAGGAGACCGGCGTTGATGCGTTGGCGGTATCCATCGGCAATGCCCACGGCACATATACCTGCCTGCCAGCATTCGATTTCAACCGTCTGGCGGCCATCCGCGCGGCGACAACGGTGCCGCTGGTGTTGCACGGCGGCTCCGGCACGCCGGATGACGACTTGCGGCGGGCCATCGGACTGGGTGTGTGCAAGATTAACGTCGCTACCGAATTGACAGAAACCGTGCGCGCGGTACTCCTGGCGGAACTGAGCCTAGAAGATCCGCGATGGCTGCCGCACAGCCTCACTCTCGCCCACGAAGCTATCGTGCCAGTGGTCGAAAAGTGGATTCACCTCACCGGCGCAGCGGGACGGGCGTAGGGAGATTTATGCGCTTGCTCAGGTTTTGCTGCGGCCTACAATGACACTTATGAAAACTCCAACCTTCCTCGCTGTGATACTCACAGCCGCCGTCGTCATCGCGCAGGACAACAAACCCATCGCCGGCATCGGCCCGGCAGGCGAGATTGTCCAGGCGCACACCAATTTCAAGTTCACCGAAGGCCCGGCGACCGACGCACAGGGCAACGTCTATTTCGCCGACATCCCGAATAACCGCATCCACAAGGTGGACACCGCCGGCAAACTCACGACGTTTCTGGAAGACTCACAGGGCTGCAACGGGTTGATGTTCGACGGACGCGGCCGGCTTATCGCCTGCCAAGGCGGTGCGGGACGGGTCATTGCGATTGATGTCGCCACGAAGAAGATCGAGGTGCTCGCTGAAACTTACAACGGCAAACGCTTCAACGCGCCGAACGACCTTGTCGTGGATCGCCGGGGTGGCGTCTATTTCACCGATCCATCCTTTGGGCGCGGCGAACCGGCGCAAGACAAGATGGCCGTCTATTATGTCGGACCGGACCGGAAGGTCACGCGGCTCATTGACGACCTGTCGCGCCCGAACGGGGTGATTCTCTCGCCTGATGAGAAGACGCTCTACGTGTTGCCGAGTGGCGCGGCGGAAGTGATGGCTTACCCGGTCGAGTCGCCGGGCCGGCTCGGCAAGGGGCGCGTGTTCTGCAAACTCCAACAGGCCCCAACCGGTCCGCCTCGCGGCGGCGACGGGTTGACCGTGGACACCGCCGGTAATCTTTACCTCACGCAGCCTTCGCTGAAAGCCATTCAGGTCGTCAGTCCCGTCGGCAAGACGCTCGGCCTCATCACGTTTCCCGAAGGCCCGGCTAACTGCACCTTTGGCGGGGCGGACATGAAGACCCTCTTCGTCACCGCGCGCACCTCGCTGTACAGCGTGAAGATGAAGGCGACAGGACATCGTTCTGCAATCCGATGATTCTTTCACGAAGACGATTCTTGGGTGCGACGGTGGCCGCCGTTGGTGCGTTGACGCCGGAGTTTGTGTTGGCCGACAAGGAGTCATCCGGCGGCTTGACCGGCGTGTTTGCGTCTGGTCTACTGGTAATCGAATGAATGCAATCGTGGTCAGACTGCAGGACTTGCCGGGGCTTGAGAATCTCGACGCGAGCAAGATGTCCGCTGCCGAAGTGGAAGCGGCAGTGCGCCGATGTTTCGCATTCTTCCCGAAATCAGCCAACATTCGTGTGGCCGGTGACATGGTGACCATCGAATTGCCGGAGGCAGCGGCAGCGGATGCGGCGGAGGCGGTGCGGCTTTGCGAGCGGGCCGGCAAGCGCGCCGGCGAAGGCAACTACCGGAAGGCTGTCGACATTTACAAACGCGCCCTTGAACTCGACCCCGGACTGCTACGCGCAAGGCGTGACCTCGCGATGGCCTGTGTGGAACTTGGCGAGTTCGACGAGGCAAAGAATCACTTGATCGAAGTGTTGCGTTTAGACCCCAAAGACGCGTGGAGTTGGGTTGTTCTGGCAAATCACTACAGCAAACAAGAACACGATTTTGCAACGGCGGAGAAATTTTACCGGCGCGCGCTGCAAGCCAAGCCAGATGACGCATGGGCATTGAATGGGCTGGGCGCGCTGAAGATGGAGTGCGGTCAACCCCAGGAGGCTCTGAAGTGTTTCGATGCTGCCATTGCGGTGCACCCACACTTTGCAAATGCCCTCTACGCGAAGGCGGTTGTCCTGGAAAGTCAGGGAGAGTTGCCCGTCGCAGCAGTGACGCTAAAGAATCTCTTTCGTGGGGCGGAGTTTCAGGACGCGCGGTCGGCGCCGGTCTTTGACGCCGCTCGCCGGTTGATTGTCGAAGTGGAAAACGGACTCGCGGAGAAGCATCACCCGGATGTTTTCAAGGACGTGGAGAATTACCGGGCCGAAATCGAAACGCTGTCCGGATTTCTCGTCCGCATTTCCGCCGACGACATGCCGGAGGGCACAACGGGTGTGGCCCAGATGGCGTGGAAGTACGCACGCGAATATCACGTCATCAAGCATACTCGCTCTACCCCCCCCATGTCGCGCAGCATCTGATTGCGCATGAGTTAACGCACATCCGTCTCGAATCGCTGGCACGGCGGGAATCAAAGAACAAACTCTTTGCAACGACTGCCGCCTCGCGTGAAACGGCAATCCGCAGCATCGCCAGCGATATTCGCCGCTTGGAGAAACAGGGCTACCCGCACGATTCCATCACGCAACTGACATTGCAGCTTGTGGAAGGAATGTGTCGGTTCCTTTTCAACTGCCCACTCGATGTGATCATCGAGCATTACCTGCGAGAACGTCTTCCCACTCTCCAGCACGCGCAGTTTGTCTCGTTGGGCCAGATGGCCGTCGACGCTGCAAACTCAACCATGAATCCGGAAGTGCGGAAGATCACCCCGCGCAAGATTCTGGAGGCGGGAACGGCGTTGAACGGCGCCTATGCGATTCTCTTGGACGAGTTCAACGAAGGCGCCACGAACTTCACTGCCGCGTATCGGAAGCAAGACGTGTTTGGCTTGTCCCAAAAGCTGGCCGATCACTGGCGCACCCGGCATTCGCAACTCGGTCCCGGCGACGAGTACAACTTGGTTGATGAGTTTGCCGACATGCTTGGCCTTCGCGACTGGTACGAGTGGAAGCCGGATACCGGCGCGCCACCCGCAGTTGGCGAAAGTCAAAGCGCGAAGCCCGAAGGAACTACCAACCCCGAACTGCTGAAGCAAAAACACCCAGCCGCCGTTTGCTACCTGCTTTCCGCCTTGGAGCGCTACGACAAGATGCCCGTGGAGACAGTTCGTGAAATTGCCCTCGAAGTTGCCCAACTCGGTCGCAACGGTCTGAGCTACGCCGATGCCGAGAAGAAGTACCGGCTCAAGAGCCTGCCCGACGAGTCGTTCTCCGGGCTGCAACTCATGTGCCTGATGTTCGCCGGGTTCAAACGCATCGCCCCGGAGCAGGACGCCGGCATGGACTTAAACGAGCCGTTTCTGACGGCGCTGCAATTGTTCAACGAAAAGCGGGCCAAGTCATAACCCATCCCAATGCCACTATCTAAACAACAACTCGGCAGCCTTTTGTGGGGCATCGCGGACACCGGGCTTCGCAATAAGGTTGAAGACTATAAGGCCTACATCCTCTCTTTGCTGTTCTTCAAACGCCTGTCGGACAACTACTCTTGGGAGACGGCGGCTCGCGTGCGCGATTTCAAAGCGACCTACAACCCCGAACCGAGCAAGAAGCAGCTCACCCGCCTTCAAGAAGAAGGCCACGCTTTCGTAATCCCACCGGATTGCTTCTGGTTGGATGTGCGCGACGCCACGCTGGAACAGAAGAACGAGAAGCTCGACTTTGCCGTCAACCAGATCGCCGACCGCAACCCGGCGCTCAAGGGCATCATCAACTCCGTCCGCTGGAACGAACCCGCGCCGGACGGTAGCGGCAACAAACGTCTCGACCCGGCGATTGTTTCGGGAGCGATCAACTACCTCGATCCCATTCTGCTCGATAATTCCAACGTCTCGCGCGACGTGCTCGGTGACGCCTACGAGTATCTCATCAAGAAATTTGCCGATGAAAACAAGGCGGGCACGACCGCCGGTCAGTTCTATACGCCGCCGGAAGTCCGCGACATCATCATCCGGTTCATCCAGCCGCAGCCGGACTCGACCTTCTACGATCCGACGTGCGGTTCGGGTGGCTTCGACATTGACGCTGCCAAGTTCGTGAAAGAGTTGTGCGGTGATCCGCGCCGGATCCGGCTTTTCGGCCAGGAAACCATCTGGAACACCTGGGCCATCGCGAACATCAACATGATGCTCCACGGCCTCGATGCGCAGATCAAGCAGGGCAACACGATCAAAGACCCCAAATTCCTTGAGGATGGCGGCATCCGCCGGTTTGACCGTGTGGGGGCAAATTTCCCGTTCTCCGAGGAAAACTGGTGGCTCAACGGCACGCCCAAAAGGGACGCGAAAGGTAAGCCCGTCCTGAAGAAGGATGGCACGCCGCAACTCGAATACCCGGACAAAGACGAATTCTCCGACCCGTTTGACCGCTTCAGCTTTGGCGTGCCGCCGTTCTCGAACGGCGACTTTGTATTCCTCCAACACATCGTCGCGTCGCTGAACGACACCGGGCGCGCCGGTGTGGTCTGTCCGCAAGGTGTGCTCTTTCGTGGACAACCGGCCAAGACCGAGGAGGAGGACGGCCAGAAGCGCAAACCCGACGACGAATACCTCATTCGACGCGGTTTCCTCACCGGCATCCGCGATAAGGACGGAAATCTGGTTGGCGAAGACACGCGCAATCTCATCGAGGCCATCGTAGTGCTGCCAGACAACCTCTTTTACGGCACGACCATTCCCGGCGCGCTCGTGTTTTTCAACAAGGACAAACCCGCCGACCGTGCCGGTAAGGTGCTCATGGTATATGCCGCCCGGGAAGGCTGGTATAAGGAAACGCCTGACCAGAACATCCTCCTACCGCACGACGTGCTGCGCATCATTATCCAGTTGCTCGCGTGGGGTGACATCGAGGTGGCGCGGCGGATTCTGCCGGAACACAAGACCCGTCTCTACGCCAACATTCAGGAGCGGCTGGAGTTTGAGAAAACCGAGATTCATTTGAAGCACCGCGACGAGGTTGTCGAACGCGGCGATGTGGTGAAGAAACTCGAAGACAAGACGCTCAACAACGGCGAGCGCACAAAGCTGGAGAAACGCCTTGTCCGGCTGGATCGGGATATGGAGCAGATGCGGCAGGAACTGGCCGACGCTGAAACCCGCGCCCAACAGGAACGCGAGGCGGTGGACCGCGTCGAGGCCGAATTGCTGGAAATGTTCGCCAACCCGGAACTGCGCAAGCGCTACTTCGCGATCGTGGATCTGGCCGACATCGAGGAAAATGAGTTCAACCTGAACATGCCGCGCTACGTGGACACCTTCGAGCCGGAGGAGGAGATCGATCTTGGCGTGGCCACTAAGGAGTTCGTGGACACCGTAGAGAATGAAGCCAAGCTAACAGAGTCCCTTCGTGCCTCGCTTTCTTTCCCCAAGCCATGACCCAGGGTTTCTCCAATGTGAAGTTGCGCGGTGTCCTCGAAGAAAGGAGCGGCATCACATGGGGTAAAGAGCAAGAAAGCCAAACTCCTTTGCCCGGCGCAATGCCCGTTCTCACCGTGACAAACGTCCAAGAAACATTGGAGACCGAGCCGATGCTTTACATTCGAGGAGTATCGGAGCGTGACCGGCAACGGAAAGCAGCCAAGCAAGGATGGACCATCGCTGTTGGCTCGAACGGAAATCGCGGACGCATTGGAAACTGCGTTTTCATCGAACGTGACACTGAGTATCTTTTTGCTTCATTCCTCGTTGCGTTTCGTCCCAAGCCAGATTCTGGAATCGACGCAGAGTATTTCTACCGATGGATGTCGTCCTACGAAATCCAAGCAAGATTGAGCGCGTCATCAGAAGGGACAACCGGCCTTGGAAATCTGAGCACCCGCTACTTCCGCAACCTTTGGATTTCCTATCCCACCGATTCGCGGGAACAAGCCCGCGTCGTCGAACTCCTTCGGCTGGTTGATACTGCCATCGCAACGGCGGGGGAGAGCATTGCGAAGGCGGAGCGGCTGCAAAAGGGGCTGATGCAGCAACTGCTCACCGGACGACTCAAGCCCGACGGCACTCCGCGTTCACCTGATGAGTTTTGGGCAGAGCCGAAATTGGGATTAGTTCCAAAGGGCTGGATAGTTGAGAAAGGCTGGAAAATCGCCGACAAGATTACAAAGGGACAGTCACCCAAATGGCAGGGATTTGATTACACGTCATCGGGGATGCTTTTCGTCACGAGCGAGAACGTTCGTGATGGCTTTTTGGATTTGAGCGAGCCGAAGTATCTGCCCGTGGAGTTCAACGAAAAGATAAAGGGTAGTGAACTACAGACTGGTGACATCTTGATAAACCTGGTTGGCGCTTCAATCGGCCGTAGCTGCCTCTTTGATGCCGACCACCGGCCAGCGAACGTCAACCAAGCGGTGTGTGTGTTCCGGCCAAAGCCCGGCATTGTGAGCCGATACCTCGCGTATTATCTGCGCCTCCACTCGACCCAAAATCGGCTGTTGTCGAGTCAGGTTGAAACTGCGCGTTCCAATCTGTCGCTCGGCGACGTGAGACGGCTCAAGTTCGTGCTGCCGCAAGACGAGCAAGAGCAAAAGGAAATCGCAGAAAGAGTCCATCATATCACGCGGTTCATTGACGCAAAGCAGCAGAAGATTGCCGCGCTCCAGCGATTGAAGAAATCCCTGATGCAGAACCTGCTTACCGGCCGCATTCGGCTGCCGGTGGATGGCGCGGTCGTGAAGGAGGGACGCGATGAGCAAACTCAGTGAAGGCAAGGGCGTAGAAATCCCGGTCTACGATTGGCTCGGCAAGATGGGCTGGACGCCACGCGCCAGCGCCGAACTCAAGGTCTATAACCGCCCTCTCTCCAACCCGCTCATCGAGGGCATCCTCATCGACAAGGTGTCGAAGATTAACGGCGTCTCGCTCACCGACGCCAAACGTGCGGTGGATATCCTCAAGAACACGTTTGCCAATCCATCGGTCATCACCGCCAACGAGGATTTCCTCGACCTGCTCTGTTCCGGCGTGAACCTGACGATTGAAGGCGAAGATCGCACGCTGAAGCTGGTTGATTTCGAGAACGTCTGGAACAACGATTTCACCGTCACGCGGCAGTATCACGTTCAGGGCACGGACCTCGTGAAACCCGACCTCGTGTGCTTGGTCAACGGCATCCCGCTGATTGCATTCGAGGCCAAGCAACGCGCCCAGCAGAACTCGAACTGGCTCAAGGGCGTGGGCGATCTGTCGCTTTACGAGTCGAAGATTCCGAAGATGATTGTCTGCAATCTGTTCGGCGTGGCATGCAACGGCCGGCTGGCCAAGTTTGGCGTGCCGGGCAGTTCGTCGTCGTATTTCGCCGAGTGGCGGGATTTGTCCGTGGAAATGACGGCGGGCAACCCGTTGCTCGCGCCGGACCAGACGCTCTGCCCGATTGTGGCTGACAAGGACGGCATCCCGACCTGCCAGATTGATGACGTGGAGAAGATGAAACAGACCATCGTGGGTCTGCTCCAGCCGTCCCGGGTGCTGGACATCCTGCGCAACGCCGTTGTGTTCGAGCGCACGCTTGAAGGCGTCATTAAGAAGGTGACGCGCTACCAGCAGCTCCGTGTGGCAAACAAGATCGTTGAGCGTGTGGTCAAAACCAACCTCGACCAAGGCATCGCTTGGCACACGCAAGGTTCTGGCAAAAGTCTCTCGATGCTGTTCACCGCCTACAAGTTGCGGGGACATCCGAAGCTCGGCGACCCGACGGTCTACATTGTCGTGGACCGGAAAGACCTGAAGCAGCAGATCGGCGACACGTTTGAAGATTGCCTATTCCCGAACACGGTCAAACCGCTCAGCATCGGCCAGCTCAAGGAAAAGATTAACAACCGGCCTGCCGAGGTCATCATCACCACGATCCAGAAGTTTCAGGAAATGGACTTCGGGGCTACCGGCAACGTGAAGCCGGACGACCGCGAGAAGGTCATCATCCTGATTGATGAGGCGCACCGAACTCAATACGGCCAGTTTCATTCCGTGCTCAAGGCCGCGTTCCCGAAAGCCAAGCGGTTCGCCTTCACCGGCACGCCGATTCCCAAAACGCAGAAGGAGTTCGGTGCGGTCAAAGCCGGCAAGGTCGAGGCGTATCTGGACCGTTACAGCATTGACGACGCGATACACGATGAAGCAACGAAACCTGTGCGGTACGCGTTTGGCCCGACCGAGTTGTTCCTCGACCGCGAAAAGCTGAAGGCTGGTTACGAGGAAATCACCGAGGAACTGAACGAGGAGCAAAAGCAGAAGGTTGAGAAGAAAGTCCAGCCGTGGAAGGAGTTCTTAAAAGCGGAGACGCGAATTGAACGACTTGCCAAAGACATCGCCGAGGATTTCCGCAACGTCGTTGAGCCGACGGGCGGCAAGGCGATGGTCGTCACCGTGGACAAGGAGGGCTGTCGCCTATACCACAAGGAACTGCTGAAGCATTTCGACGCATCAGAGATTGCGGTCGTAATTTCACACACCGGCAAGGAAGCCGGCGAGGAGCTTTACAACAAGCTCAAGGATTTCAACATGGAGGACGGCGACTTGAAGGCCCTCCTCAAGCGGTTCAAGAAGCGTATTACTTCCGACGAGCAAAAGGGCGGCAACAACGTGAAGGTGTTGATTGTTTGCAACATGCTTCTTACCGGGTTCGACGCGCCGATCCTGCAAACGATGTATCTGGACAGCCCGATTCGCGACCACAACCTGCTCCAGGCCATTGCCCGCACAAACCGTCCTTGGGATGACCCGGTTACCGGGGTCAGCAAGCAGTTTGGCCGGTTGGTGGATTACGTCGGCGTGTTCAAGAATTATCAGGAGGCGCTCGCCTACGAACCGGGAGATTTGCCGGAGTTCAAGAGCACCGACGAGATCGCTGCGCTTTTCCCCGGGCTAATCGAGACGGCCATGAAGGCGTTCGAGGGCATTCCGCTGGAGGACAGCTATGAGTGCTCCATCGAGATTGTCCGGCGGCTGCGAGCGATTGACCAGACGCAATTCGAGAAAGACTTCCGCGACGTGGTGCAAAACTACGAAGCGCTGTCGCCGCACGCCATCCTCGCACAAACGGAAGTGCGCGAGCGCTACGAATGGTTGCTGACCATTTATCAGGTTTACCTCACTGAGTTTAAGCGCACCGATTTCGACGCCGAGCTTTATGCGGCGAAGACCCGCAAACTCATCCGCGAATGCGCCAAACTCAAGAGCTTCCTCGGTCATCTGCCGGAGATTGCGATTGATGAGCGTTACTTGGAGAACTTGCGCTTCAGCAAGATGTCCAGCTCGGACAAAGCCGAGAAGATCATCCGTGACATTGAGACAATCATCCGCCGGGAGGAGGCGCGGAATCCGGCGTATGTGGATTTGGATGTCCGCTTGCAAGAGTTGATCGAACGCAAACAGGATTTGAACGCGGACATCGAGGAAATTCTGCTCGACCTCGAGAACCTCTACGGCGAGGTGGACGAGATTGGCAACTTGCCCAAGCGCATGGGCTTCGAGGATCGTGGACGTTACGACCTGTTCCTCGAAATCAAACACGCGACGGGAGCGGTATTCGACGAGGCGAAAGCGCGGCAGTTCGTCGATGTTCTCGTTGCCGGGCTGACGAAGGGCCTGTATGCCGGCTGGCAGGAAAGCGAACTGAAGTGCAAGGAAGTGGTCACGGACATCAAGACGCTAGCCGATGGTGATGATTTCGCCTTGCTTGGCATCAGCGATAACGCTGACTTGGTGGAAACCTTGCTGAAGCGGTTGGTGCAACACTACGCCATTGAGTGACCTGAAGCATGGACGCATCGCTAACTATCATCCGCCGCCCGGTCAAACACGCTCGCTTGCGGGTGCGGGAGGACACTTCCGTTCAGTTGGTTGTCCCAGATTGTTTTGACCAGTCGCTGATTGACAGCTTACTGAAGAAGAAGGCGACGTGGATTACCCGCCATCAGAAGTTCTTCCGCGATAGGAAAGCAGCGCGCCCGGCTCTCGCCGTCGGCGAAATACTTCTGTTCGACGAAATCTTCCGCTACGCAGCCGCTCCGGAATTGGGTCGGCAGGTTCTGGTTGATGAGGGCAGCAGAACAATCCGCTCCGGGCGCGACCTGACGCTCAATGCCGTCCTCTCCCGTTGGTATCGCAGCTTTGCCAGCGCCCACTTGACAACCCGCATCACCGAACTCAGCGCAGCGCACCGTCTGCCCTACAAGCGTCTTTTCATACGCTCGCAACGCACCAAATGGGGCACGTGTTCCACGAAAGGCAACCTCTCCCTGAACTGGCGGCTAGTTCTTGCTCCCAAGTATGTGGGCGACTACGTGATCCTGCACGAGCTAATGCACACAAAGGTTTTGAACCACAGTCACAGGTTCTGGGTCTTGTTGAAGGGGATTTGTCCTCGGTGCGAAGAAGCCATTCGGTGGCTGAACGCCAATCCTCCTCCGATTTGACCGGCCCGCAAACGGATGACTATTCACGAGGCCATCATAGAGGACGGTTCAGTTTACGATTTGAACGACCTGCGCTTGCAGTTTGTGATTCGAGACGCCGACAAGCGGAGGTGCGATTCAATCCGGTAACAAATCAATTCACCGTTCATGGGCTACCATCCTTCAGGTGGAGTGAGGTGATTTTCACGCCGAGACTTGTCTGGCAAAGATCCGACAGACCGGGCCAACCTCACCGATGAGAAAGATCGGGGGGTGAGTAGTGGGATGTTGCACTCTCGGGCACATGAAGTGTGGGCGCTGAAGCTCGGCACGCTATTGGCGACGCGGCCACGCTACACGCCAACGACTTGTTTTGAGACGTTTCCGGCGGGTCGCCCCCAAGGACGAATTGAACTGAATCGTTTCGGCTAAGACTGGAGGGCGGAGCGGCGGGGTCATTGCTTCTGATACTGGTCTCTCAGGACTCGACGCATGACTTTGTTGGAGGCGGTTCGAGGCAACGAATCCACCACGACCACCTCGTGAATCTTGAACAGGGGATTCAGTTCCTTTCGCAAGGCTTGCTGCATCCGTGGCAGCAGATCTTCTCCTGACGATGCTCCGGGACGTGAAAGCACGGCGTAGATGATGAGCTGGCTTGGGCCGCCGCCGGGGGGTGCGATGGCGACCGCCGCCGCGTCTTGAATCTCTCCCACAGTCCTCACCGTGCGTTCAATCTCCGCCGAACTGACCTTGATGCCGCCCAGGTTCATCGTGTCGTCCACGCGGCCATGCGCTCGATAGTAATCGCCAGCCAGACGTTGCACTTGATCGCCGTGCCGGCGCAGGGTCTCGCCGTTCGGCCCTTTGGGTGTCCCCGCGAAATAGACCTGGTGATGGTCCTGGTTCAGGAGTTTCGTGGAAAGGCCGATCGAAGGCGGCACGATGAATAACTCGCCGTTGTCGGCTGGCGCTCCGTGTTCATCCAGGATCACAAAATCCAAACCGAGCGCGGGCGTGTTGAACGTTGCAGGCGACGAAGGCAGTGTGACCGTTCCCGTGATGTAACCGCCGCCGATCTCTGTTCCGCCACAATACTCGATCACCGGACGATAGCCGGCCAACGACATCAGGTAGAGCATGTCGGCGGCGTTGGAACATTCGCCGGTCGAGGTGAACACCTGGATGGCGCTCCAGTCCAGACCTTCCATGCACCGGGTGCTTCTCCAGGTCTTGACCAGACTCGGCACCACGCCGAGCATCGTCACGCGCGCCTCCTGGATGAATCGCCCGAACTCCTCACCTGCCGGCGTGCCGTTGAACGAACCGATCGTCGCCCGGTTGATCAAGCTCGCGAAGATCAGCCACGGCCCCATCATCCAACCCAGGTTGGTCGGCCAGACCAACACGTCGCCCGCATGGATGTTCTGATGAAAATGCGCGTCCATGGCGCACTTGATCGGCGTGGTCTGCGTCCACGGGATCGCTTTGGGTTCGCCTGTCGTTCCCGAGGAGAACAGGATGTTGATGTGGTCCTCCGGCTCGCGGGCAACGGCGTCGAAACGATCGTTCTCGCTTAAGAACTCCGCCCACCGGCGATCTCCGTCGCGCCACTGGATGTCCGCCGTCGCGCCTGCCGGCACCACGATGACGGGGGGCGCGTTCGCGGCGACGACGTTCGCGTAGAGCGGCAACTGTTTTCCGCCGCGCACGATGACATCCTGGGTGAACACCGCCTTGGCGCGACCCAAGCGCAATCGCGTGGCGATCTCCTTGGGACGAAAGCTGTCGGGGATGGAAACGACGACGCACCCCGCTTTGAGAATGCCGAGATAGATCGCCACGGATTCCGCCGTCATCGGCGTGACGATGGCGAGCGCGTCGCCGGGTTTGAAGCCGCCTTGTGCCAGACTGCACGCGACGCGGTTTGTCAGTGATTCAAGTTCCGCGACCGTCATAATCTTGAGTGCGCCGCCTTCGGTTTGGTGCACAATGGCAGGCGATTGGGGCGGAGCGGAGAAACAACTGTCCACGATGTTCATCCGTGCGCCGACCAACCAGCCCGGCGATTCCACTCCGCGCGAGAGGTCCAAGATCTGGCGGTAGCCCCGGCGAAAACGAATTTGCAGCCGGTCAATCACGATTCTCCAAAACGCTTCGCGATTCTCCGCCGACCATGCATGCAACGCGCGATACGAACTCACACCCGCGCGCTCCATCAGCCATGCGATGTTCGTCGAGCGGATGAATTCGTCGGCAGGCGCCCAGGCGGGCGTGTGGCTGCCATCGCTATTTCTTCGCCGTTGCGTTATTGCGGGCATAGAACATCTTCAGCAGCGCCAAGAACCGTTGGTCGCGCCGGGATCGCTTTGCCGCGATCGTCTTGGGGGTGTAGTCGTAGATGCCTTTCCCCGTTTTGACACCGTAGTGGCCCGCTTCAATCAGCCTCCTGATCTTGACCGGCAACTCGGTGCTGGATCGAATCTCCGGCACGAGGTTGCAGAAAAGGCTCGCGTGAATATCCAGCCCGCCGAAGTCATTGACCTCCAGCGGGCCGATCGCCGCCAGGCGAAACCCCATGCTGCCGCGGATGGCGGCGTCAATGTCCTCGGCGCTGGCCACACCTCGATCCAATAGATCCCAGACTTCACGCGCGAGCGCGGTCTGGACGCGGTTGACGAGGAAGCCGGGCAGTTCCTGGTTGATGCGAATCGCTTGCTTGCCGATCCGTTTCAAGAGCGCCAGCGTTGTCTGCGTGGTCTGTTCGCTCGTGCGCTTGCCCGGCACCACCTCGACCGTGGGCACGATGTGGGGCGGATTGAACCAATGCGCGATGATCGCACGCTCCGGACGCCGCATCTTCACGGCAGACTGGGATATCGGAAACGCGGACGAATTGCTGGCCAGGATGGTTTTGTCAGAGACCATTCCTTCGAGCCGCTCGAACAGCATCTGTTTGACGGCGAGGTCCTCGCGCACCGCTTCGGTCACAAACTGCGCGTCCCGGACAGCTTCCTCTTCGCTATCGCAGACCGTGATGCGCGACAGGATGGGGCCGACTGATTGTCTGCGAACAAGCCCCGCCCCGACGAAGTCCTTCAGGTTCTGCCGTATCCGGCCGTGGAGTGAGTCACGAGCGGTTTGCTGCTCATCGTAACCGCAGACCCGGCAGCCGGCCGCCGCGAACGTCTGCGCGATGCCGTGGCCCATCGTTCCCAAACCCAGGACCGCCACAGTGTGAATGGTTTTCATTTTCTCCTGATAATCGTTTCGCTGATTGGCAGACCGTTGCTATGGCAACCGTTTGGTTCCGCGCGAGCTTATGCGCCAGCACAAACGAGTCAAGTTCAAAGGCGTAACATGTGGGGGCTTTGCCCTTGCGTTTGCGCGAGCCACTGCTACGCTGTCAGCAAAGTTCAACGGTGGCTGGAGAGGGTAGAGCATGGCACATCACGCCCAAACCGGCGCACCCAAGGAACACTGACATGAATCACAACCCTGATATGAACCGCATTTGCATCGTTGCCGCCAGACGAACACCGCAAGGCAAATTCATGGGCACCTTAAGCAAATACTCCGCGCTGCAACTCGGCGCCGCCGCCGCCCGGGCCGCCTTGGCCGACATCAGCCCTGAGCACGTGGATCTCGCCATCGTCGGCCACTGTCTCGCGCCTGATTACAACATTGCCCGGCAGATCGCGCGCGAAGCCGGCGTGCCCTTCCATACCGACGCGGTGCAGAGTTATGGGAAAATACCCACGCTGGTAGACAAGATTGGATGCGAGTTTTTGACGTTGACGGCGCACAAGATCAACGGCCCCAAAGGCGCGGGCGCGATCTATTGCCGGGGCGCCGCCCAATGGCTTCCGCTGATTTTCGGCGGCGATCAGGAGCGCGGAATGCGCGCCGGGACCGAAGCCGCGCATCAG
>Ga0163200_1000263_pt1 | contig 24178 bp, 23 predicted proteins | sample PL_2010_200m_FD_113535 | JGI IMG/M metagenome (GOLD analysis project Ga0163200, IMG submission 113535) | Freshwater microbial communities from Powell Lake, British Columbia, Canada to study Microbial Dark Matter (Phase II) - PL_2010_200m | ecosystem: Environmental > Aquatic > Freshwater > Lake ... | reverse complement strand
GAAAACGGTTACGACCGGCCCAGCGAAATCATCCGCCTGCTCCAACCATAAGTCTCCTAGTTACACAACTAAAAGGAAATAGTCATGCCATCGAAAACCCCACATCACGTTTGCGACGGAGGACAGGTACACCTTGATGGGGTGTGGGGCCGGGCCGCCGAGTAGCAGCGCGTCCGTTTTTTCGACCATGAGTCACTTCGTCGAGAAAGCGAAGACTGGGGATGAAAAACTACGGCGTGTTGCCACGAGGGCGGAAATCCTGCGGGAGGTTGGTGCCTAACTTGACGGAAACCTACCACCCCGGTCGATGGACTATGGCTGCGGCACTTGACTTCCTGGCAAGCCCGCGCCAATCTCACACCGTGCCGATGATTCGACGACTGACAACACTGCTCCTGACGCTGCTGTACCTCGGCGTTGCGGCGTGGATTGGCGTGGCTCATCACCACGAACATGGCACAGATCACTCCGACCGATGCGCTGCCTGCGTCTGGCAACTCCACGGCGTTGCGGATGCCCCGGTCGCCACGGCCTCCATCGAAGTTTGGTTCATCGAAACTCCGGCAGCCCACCCGGTAACGGAGAGTTTGCCGTCGCAGTTTGTTCCCACCTCCGCCAGTCGCGCCCCTCCTGAAACGTCCACATAGGAATCGGACGTCGTTTCACTCGAACTGCCGGCGCGCACACGCCGCCGGCAACAACCCTTTCAGGAGGAAAATGAAAATCATTGTACTTTGTACCCTGCTGGCCTTGCCGGCAGGCATGAGTTTCGCCGCCGAGGATTCCGAACTCGACGCGCTCAAGAAGCAAATGCTGCAACTCCAACAACAGATGCAGCAGATGCAGGAAAAGATCCAGCAGTTGGAACAGAAAAGTGTAGCTGCACCCGTCCCGGGCACCACGGTACAGCCGGCCGGCGGGACGGCGGCGACTACACCAGCGTGGTCACCGTCACAACCTATGACGGTCGCTCGCGGCGGCTCGGCATACTTGAACCTCAGCCTTGATGCGATGGGCAACTTCGGTTGGTCCACCGCCGAGAACGGCGAAATTCGGACCGGCCATCACGCCCCGTTGGAGCGTGGGTTCTCACTGCGCAGCGTAGAACTGGCGCTGGATGGCGCGGTGGACCCGTATTTCAAAGGGGCGACGATGCTCGCGCTCGCGCTCGGACCGGACGGCGAGACGGTGTTGGAATTGGAAGAGGCCTGCGCCCAAACGACATCCCTGCCGTGGAATCTGCAGGTGAAAGCCGGTCAGTTCTACGCCGCGCTCGGCCGGCAGAACTCTCAGCACGCGCACGAATGGGCCTTTGTGGACCAGCCACTGGTGCTGAACCGCTTGTTCGGGGGCGACGGCCTGCGCAATCCCGGCGCGCAATTGTCTTGGCTGGCCCCGACGCCGTTTTACAGCGAGGTGATGCTGGGCGTATTCAATGGCGCCGGCGAGACCGCCGCCAGTTTCCGCAACGAAGAGTCGGTGGAAATCCACCGCGGCACACCCGTGGAACGCGGATTGCGTGGGCCGCAAGACTTGTTGTTCGTGCCGCGGCTGGCCAGTTCGTTTGAGTTGTCGGACACGCAGACACTGTTGCTCGGTGCGTCGGCAGCGTTTGGCCCGAACAACTCCGGGCCGCATGCCGCTACGCAAATCTACGGCGCGGACCTGTACTGGAAATGGCGGCCACTGAATGCCGAGGCAGGCTTCCCGTTTGTGGCGTTCCAGACGGAGGCGCTGTATCGGCGTTACGAAGCGGCGGCGCGCGTTTCCGCCGATGACCCGTTGGTCACGTTGCCCGCCGAAACGCTCGGCGACGGGGGGTTCTATTCGCAACTGCTCTGGGGCTTCACCCGAGGCTGGGTGGCCGGGCTGCGCGGCGAATTTGTGTCGGGTGACACCGGCGCGTTTGCCAGCGAGTTCCGCGAAGACCGCACGCGGTTCTCGCCGAATCTCACGTGGTATCCGACGGAGTATTCCAAGCTCCGCCTGCAGTACAACTACGACCACCGGCAGACCGCCGGTGATGACCATTCCGTGTGGTTGCAACTCGAATTCGCGCTCGGGGCGCACCCGGCGCACAAGTTCTAAAGGAGATAAATCATGAAACGTATTCTCAGTGTAGTGGCCGCCGTTCTCGGCGGCGTCTGTGCAGTTCAAGCCAAGCTCAACATCGTCGCCACCACGCCGGACTTGGCTGCCATCGCGCAGGAGATTGGCGGCGACCGGGTGGAGGTCGTCTCGCTGGCCAAACCGACGGAAGACCCGCACTTCGTAACTCCGAAGCCCAGTTTCATCGTGAAACTGAACCGCGCCGATGTCTTGATCGAAGGCGGGGCGGAGTTGGAGATGGGCTGGTTGCCGCCGCTGCTCGACGGGGCGCGCAACCCGCGCATCGCGTTGGGCCAACCAGGCCGCGTGGTCACCATGACCGGGGTGGCCATGGTGGAGGCACCGGCCACGTTGGATCGCGCGCGGGGCGACATTCACGCGCTCGGCAACCCGCACTTCATGACCGACCCGCTCAACGGCAGGCTTGCCGCGGAGCGGCTGGCGGCAACGTTCAGCACGCTCGCGCCAAAGGATGCCGGCGTGTTTCAGGCGAACCTGGCCCGGTTCAACGAGCGCCTCGCAGCCAAGCTGGCGGAGTGGCAGAAACGGCTGGCACCTCATGCCGGCGCGCGCCTCGTGGCGTATCACAACACGTGGCCGTACTTCGCCCAACGGTTCGGATTGAAGATTGATCTGTTCCTCGAACCCAAGCCCGGCATTCCGCCCACGCCGGGACATTTGGCCGACATCATCGCGACGATGAAAACGGAGAAGCTCCATGTGATCATCGTCGAACCATACCAGAACCGGCGGACCGCCGAAGCCGTCGCCACGCAAACCGGCGCACGCGTGGTGGACCTTGCCCAATATCCCGGCGGGGTGAAAGGCAGCGAGGATGGTTATCTCGCGTTGATTGACTACCTCGTGAACGCGCTGGCAAAAGCGCTGGAGACCAGACCATGATGGACGCATTTCAAATTATGAAATGGCCGTTGTTTGCGTGCCTGCTCTTGCCGCCATTGCTGGTCTATCTCGGCCTGCACGTGATCCGACGCGAGATCATCTTTGTGGACCTCGCGCTGGCGCAGGTGGCGGCGCTGGGCAGTTGCGTGGCGGTGTTGCTCGGCCACGACGCTCACGATTGGCAAACATTCGGTTGGTCGCTCGGGTTCACCGTGGCGGGTGCCGTCGTTTTCACACTGACGCGTACCCAAGCCCACCGGGTCCCACAGGAAGCGTTGATCGGCATCGTGTACGTCGTCGCGGCGGCCGCCGGTATCTTGTTGCTGAGCCGCAGCGCCCATGGCGACGAGGAACTGCGGCGCACTTTGGTCGGCGAAATTCTTCTGGTGCGGCCCGGTGAGATTGCGAAGACATTCGTGGTGTTTGCGGTGATCGGGGTGGCACACTACGTCTTTCGCCGGCGGTTCCTGGCGCTGTCGTACGGCTCGGAATCGCCCCGCGGGGCGCGGTGGTGGGATTTCTTGTTCTACTTGCTGTTCGGTCTGGTGGTAACGAGCTTCGTGCAGATCGGCGGCGTGCTGCTGGTGTTCAGCTACCTGATCATCCCGGCGGTGTGCGGGAAGTTTCTCGCCGACTCGCTACCGGTGCGCCTGTTGATCGGTTGGGTGGTGGCGACGCTCGGCAGCGTCATCGGCTTGTGGGCCTCATACGCCGGCGACTGGCCGACCGGGGCCGCCATCGTCTGTGCCCTGGGGATGGCGCTGTTACTTGCCGGGGCGGCATCCGTTTTTGTGACGCGGCGTGCCTGAGTGCAAAAAGTCCTTTGGCTCAACCGGTCAGCGGGTGTATAAATGGCAGTAGGAGGAAATACTCGACAACATCAAGTGGTTCGGGCCGAGCTACCTCGTGCTCCAGTCGTTCAACAATGGCCCCGAGGAAGCCGAGCCGTCCGCCGAGTAGCGGCGCGTATGCCTTTCCGAATATGAGTCACTTCGACGAGAAAGCAAAGACTTGGGATGAGGAACCACGACGGGCGGCCCGGGGTGCCAACAGTAGGAGGAGGTCACATGCCAAACATCAGTCGCAGGAAATTCGTTACGCGTAGCGTGGAGGCGGCAGCGTTCGCCGGTGCCTGCGTTTGCGGCCTTTCGGGCTGCGCGACGTTCACCAAGATTGGGGACACCCCGCCGCTGCCGGCCGATGCCTACGCGGTGAAACCACCGGACACGGTGACGGTTGTCTTGAACAAAGCGACGCCACTGGCCACGTTGGGCGGAGCCGGGAAGATTATTGATCCCGCCCTCCGCGATCCGCTGATCATCGCCCGCGTGGAGAACGACAAGTACGTTGTCACCTCTCTCCTGTGCCCCCACCGCAGCGTGGAACTGGAATACCAACCGGACAACAAGCGGTTCCGGTGCGCCAGTCTCGGCCACAGCAAGTTTGCGCTCGACGGCCACAAGCTCGGCGGCCCGGCCCCGCGCGGGATCAAGGTGTACGCCGCGTCCGTTGCCGACGGGATTCTGACCATCAAGCTTCAGGGCTGAGCCGCGTCCGCTCAATCCACCAGTGTGACGCTGTCGGACAACCGGCGTTGGTTGACTATGATGCGGCCAATAGGAGCGATTCACCCACCGATGGCGATCAATCGGTACACCGATGCATCTGCGCGAACCGCTGCCGCAACGCATCATGCAGCTTCTCCCGGAACGCCACCGGCAACTCGTAGGGCTTGCCGTCCTTGTAGAGCGTGATGGTCTTGCGGATGTTGTCCACGACGACTTGGCACGGGTTGCAGCCCGCAAGATGTTTCTCGAACGCTTCGCAGACGCCCGGATCAACCGAGCCGTCCACGTATTCGTTCAACATCTGCAAAAGCTCCTCACACTTCATGGCTGTCTGAACTGAGCCGGCAAGTCCCGAAAGGTTACAGCGGCCCCGGAATTATTTTTCCAGTGCCGCTTCCCTGCGATTCTGGCGGCCACCGCTTCCTAAACAAGTGCTCCGGTTTTGTTCCGGACGTGTTGGGCTGGCCTGATTCTGTGTAAGGGCGACGCATGCGTCGCCCCTACCGGCATCGTCGCGTGTTCCGGTTTTGTTCCGGCGGTTGTTCTCTGAGGAATGCAGTTCTTCTATAATTGACACGCCATTTTGGAGACGTATGCTTACAACAAGCCTTCGGGATGGTAAGCCGTTATGAGATTGCTCCTAGCATTGTTACTTGTGGCTGCAGTTGAGCAGCACGCTGACGGCTCGAAGATGACTTTCCATCAATCGCGCGAGATGAATGATTGGCCGACTCAGGTCAAGCGTTTATTGCCGACCAATGGAATCCATTACGCTTGCGTGATCGGGGATTGGGCGAGTGTACAGAGTTTCCTTTCCGCCGATCTGAAGGCCATTGGTGCGACCGATCCAAGAGGGGCAACACCACTGCACTGGGCCGCTCGTGGTGGCCATTACTATCTAACGCGGCAACTTCTACTTCGTGGCGCGAATGTCAATGCGACAGATATGATCGGCTGGACTCCCTTGCATTGGGCGGCATCCGCCAATCAAGGCCGCGTGGCGAAGCTGTTGATCGCAGTCGGAGCCGATCTGGCGAAGGCAAATGTGGGCGGATGTGTTCCGTTACACGTGGCGGCTGAGCAGGGTCATGAAAGATTTGTTCAATTGTTAGTCTCGCGTGGTCAGGACATCAATGCTATTTGGCCATACGGCGGGACGGCACTGCATTGGGCAGTTGAACATCGGCAACCACAGATGATCACTCTGTTGCTCAGCAACGGCGCCAACATCAATCAGCGAGACAGACTAAAACGGACACCATTATACTCGTCGATATTCAATGGAGCGGTCGACATCGCGGAATTACTCCTCCAGCACAACGCCGATGCGTCCCTCAGACAAGACTGGCCCGGTTTCTCTCCGCTGGACATGGCCGTTATGCGTGGCGATCAAAAGATGGTGGCGCTGTTAGCGCGACATGGGATTCCAGCGAGTTCCTTGCACGCTGTCGTTTCGGCCAGCCTCACAAGTCAGCACTCATTGTACGCCTTAGCCGACACCTTGCCGGGTGGTGGCTTTGATCCGGAAACCCACGAATTCATTCCACTGGAGCGAGTCCGTATAAGCCTGATTGATCAACTGGCCCGCAGCGGCGCAGATTTGCAGGCTAAAGATAAGCGAGGAATGACGGTGCTCCAATCGGCTTTAGAATTGTGTCGGTTTCGACTGGCCAAGCATTTATTGGAATTGGGCGTCGATCCGAATCTCCAAGATAAAGAAGGTCGCACGGCATTGCATTATGCCATTGAATACTCAGCACGTAACATAATGGTTGAGCCCCTTTTGGACCACGGAGCTGCTGTGAACGCGACCGACAACGAGGGCAAGACGGCCCTGCATAGGGCTGCCGAAAAAGGGTACACCCAAATGCTGGAACTACTGTTAGCGTATGGGGCATCCACCACGATTTCGGATCGGCAAGGACGTAGTGCCGCGTCTTGTGCCGCTCAAGCCGGGCACAAGGAAGCCAGCGCTTTACTTGAACAAAAAGGCGCTGCCTTTGGAGTATTTGAACTTGCCGGCCTCGGTCAGGTGGCGCGCCTCAACACGCTTCTGCGCAGCAATCCACAACTTGCTGCCGCTCGCGATTCCAAAAATGCGACCCCGTTGCATTGGGCAGTGCGACAGGGGCAGATGGACGCTATCAAAGTTCTCCTTGCATCTGGAGCAGACATTAATGCGAAAGACGATGATGGGCTGTCCACACTTTGGCTTGCGGCACAATCTTGGAAGGAAGAAGTTTTGGACCTATTATTGGCCAATGGCGCCAACATTAACCTGCCAGATGCGCGCGGCAACACGCTGTTACATTGGGCGATTGACCAGAAAGGGGTGCCAAGATTGTTCCCGCCAAACACACGCACCTTGTCCCCGTTGCATCGGGCGATTACCCAGAAAAGCGAGCCAAAGCTCGAATACCTAATCAGCCATGGTGCTGATCTCAATGCCAAACAGGCTCGGGGCCTGACGCCAATGCTGCATGCCGCAACGCTGAAACAATGGGACATAGTGGAACAATTGCTGATACACGGCGCTGATCCGAATTTGACGGATAGTTGTGGCCAAACCAATGCAATCCGCGGAACGGTCATGCACATGGCCGCGGGCGAAGGGCGAATGGACATGATAGAGAAGTTGCTGGCGCATGGAGCCACGTCGCTGGCAAGTAACTCGGAGCCGCTGCTCGCGGCAGCCAGCGCAGGGCGGGTGGATGTAATCGAGAAGTTGGCGGGGCAAGGAGCCAATCTTCTGGTCAAGGATTCTCGCGGGACGACACTCCTGCATGCTGCGGCATTGTCGCGCAGTACAGCCACCATAGACTTCCTGATTGCGAAGGGTCTCGACATCAATGTTCGAGATGCAAGAGGCGATTCGCCGCTGCATCGTATCGCTGTCTATGGTTTTCCGCCAATGGTGAAGTACTTGATTTCCAAAGGAGCTGATGTGAACGCCACGAACAGCTACGATAGGACACCTTTGCTGTCCCACGCATGGGCGCACGGTGTCGGTGTGGCGAATAAGCAATCTCGCGCACGTTTTAGTCCCCTTCTTGACTGTGGAGCGACCGTGGATATTCGGGCGGCCGCCGTTATGGGCGAGGTTGAACAGTTGCGCGTGTTCTTACAAATTGATCCGAAACAGGTGAACGTGGAGGGTGGTCACCAATACGCCCCGTTACATTGGGCCGTGATCGGTCATCATCCGGAGGCGGTGAAGTTTCTCTTGGAGCATGGTGCTGACGTAAACGCCGAGTTTGATGAAGGCAGAACAGCATTGAACATCGCGGTTTTCAGTCATGACGTCGAGATTGTCCGACTGTTGCTCCAATTCAAAGTGAACCCCAATATCTATCCCCGAGGGGATCTCCCTCCACTTCACCGGGCCGTGACTGCGGCGAACTTGGAAATTGTGAAACTCCTCCTTCAACACGGTGCCGAGATCAACGGCAAGTCCAAAGGTATTGATGCTGGTTGGACACCGTTGCACCTTGCCGCCCAGCGCCAGAGCGAGGAGTTGGTGCGTCTGCTCCTCGAAAACGGGGCCTTGGTAAACGCTCAAGGAGATGATGGCAGAACCCCGTTGCGTGTGGGTATTGAGAAGCCATATTCGCGCCGCAATCCAAAGGTGGACGAATTGCTCCGTCAGCATGGAGGACACGAGTAGCAAATCAAAGGGTCAAAGTTCAAAGTTCAAAGGGGTCAACTCTTGAAACTTGAAATCCGGTAGCTCTCCCCGGCACTACGAATGGGAGTGGGGTTGGAGGCGGCGGGATTCGTCGCCAAACGCACGGGTAAGTTGTTCGCGCAGTTCGAGTCGGGCGCGAAGCAGACGAACCTTGACGTTGGCTTCGCTCAAGCCCAATGCGTCGGCGGTCTCCTTCACCGACAATCCTTCCACGTCACGCAACAGGAACACCAGCCGGTGTTTCTCGTCGAGTTGCGCCAGCGCCTCGTCAATCAACCGCTGCGTCTCGCTGCGGGTGGCCAGCTCGGCCGGGCTTTCGCGCCAGTCGGCAATGTACTCGGGGTGCGGGACGCTGCCGTAGGTTTCCTGTTCCTCGGTCGCAGCCTCCAGCGAAACGGTCGGCAATCCCCGGCGTTTGCGGATCACCTTCAACGCCGCGTGCGTCGCGATGCGCGTCAGCCACGTGACAAAGCTCGCCTCGCCGCGAAAACTGCCGAGGTGTTCCAACGCGCTCAGAAACGCCTGCTGCGTCACGTCCTCGGCATCCTGTTCCTGACCGACGATGCGCCGCGCCAGTGTGTACACGCGCTGCTCGTGCCGACTGACCAGTTCCTCAAACGCCGCCTGATCGCCGGCTTGCGTGCGACGGACCAGTTCGGCGTCGGTGGACGGCGGCGTCGTCATCGGGCGACGGTATCCTGTCAGAAACCGTTCCGGGCGTCAACGCTCGCCGGGCTAGATTTGGTAGTCGTCCTTGCCGCGGGTGATGCCAAACGAGATCTTGTTCCACACTCTCTCGTGGAGGTAGTAGAGGGCGATCTTCGTGAAGAGTTCCACCAATCCAATTGAGAGCGCCACCTTGAGCTTGCCCGACACCAGCAACGCCACCAGAATGGTGTCAATGGTGCCGGTCGCCCGCCATGAGATTGCCTTCAGGAGACTGCGTTTGTGGTGCTCAGGCATCAGACCCAGTCCTGGAACAACACGGTGGAAAGATAACGCTCGCCGGCGTCGGGCAGGATGACGACAATGTTCTTGCTGGCGAACTCGGGTTGGTTGGCGAGTCGGACCGCCACGGCCACCGCGGCGCCGCTGGAGATGCCGCTGAGCAATCCTTCCTCGTGCGCCAGCCGTCGCGCGAACTCGACGGCCTCGGCGCTGCCGACCTGTTCGACGCGGTCCACGAGCGAAAGGTCGAGCACGTCCGGAACAAACCCGGCGCCGATGCCCTGGATCTTATGCGGCGCCGGCTTGAGCGGCTGGCCGGCGAGTTTCTGCGAGATGACGGGGCTTTCCTGCGGCTCGACGGCGACGGAGAGGATCTTTTTGCCCTTGGTGTTCTTGATGAACCGCGAGATGCCGGTGATGGTGCCGCCGGTGCCGACGCCGGAGACGAGGACGTCAATGGCGCCGGCGGTCTGCGCCCAGATTTCGGGGCCGGTGGTTTTCTCGTGGATGGCCGGGTTGGCCGGGTTCTTGAATTGTTGGGGCAGGAAATATTTCCCCGGATCGGAGTCGTGGATTTCCTGGGCCTTGGTGATGGCGCCGGTCATGCCTTTGGCGCCCTCGGTCAGGATGATCTGCGCGCCGAACGCGGCGAGGACTTTGCGCCGCTCGATGCTCATCGTTTCGGGCATGGTGAGGACGACCTTGTAGCTGCGGGCGGCGCCGACGAACGCGAGCGCGATGCCGGTGTTGCCACTGGTCGGCTCGACAATGGCGCCGCCGGGCTTGAGCAGGCCGCGCTGCTCGGCGTCCCAGATCATGGCAGCACCGATGCGGCACTTGACGGAATAAGATGGGTTGCGGCCCTCGACCTTCGCCAGCACGGCGGCCTTGGCGCCGGCGGTGATGTGGTTGAGTTTGACCATCGGCGTGTTGCCGATGGATTGGGCGTTGTCCGAGTAGAACGTCGGTTCGTTCATGGCGCTGTTCCTTTCATATGGTGAAGTCTTCCGCGAAATCCGTGAGCGGCTGGACCGGCGGGTACAACATGCCGGCGGCGGCGGTGTGGTTGGTGCCTTCCTCGATGAGGATGAACGAGCCGGTCAGCCGGTTGGTGGCGTAGCCGTCATAGACCAGCGGCCGGGTCGTCTTAAAACGGATTTTGCCGATCTCGTTCAGGGCGAGTTCCTCCTCGCACGGACCGGGTTCGAGCGTCTCGATGTTGATCTTGTGTTCGACCGCGGTGACGATGGCGCGGAGATTGTGCGTGGTGTGCTTGAGAAAATACTTCCGGCCGACCACCAACGGGCGCGTGTGCATCCAGCAAACGTCGGCCTCCAGTTCCGTGGCGCGGCCGGGCAGTTTGTCCATGCCGACGAGCACGTCGCCGCGGCTGATGTCAATGTCGTGCGCGATCTGGATCGTGACCGATTGCGGACAAAACGCCTCCTCGACCGGGCCGTCGTACGTCCAGATTTCGGTGACCGTGCTCTTCAATCCCGACGGCAACACGCGCACCGGCATCCCGACGCGCACGATGCCGCCGGCGATCTGGCCGCTGTAGCCGCGGAAATCGTGGTGCTCGGTTTTCTGCGGGCGGTTGACCCATTGGACGGGGAAACGGAACGCGCTCAGGTTCCAGTCGCTGGCGATGTGGACGGTTTCGAGATGGCCGAGCAACGTCGGCCCCGGATACCACGGCATGTTTTGCGATGGCGTGACGACGTTGTCGCCGAGCAATGCGCTGATCGGGATGAACGTCACATCCTGGATGCCGAGCTGCGGCAGGAACGCCTCGAACTGGTCGCGGATTTCCAGGAACCGTTCCTCCGACCAGTCCACGAGGTCCATTTTGTTTACCGCGACGATCAAGTGCGGGATGCGCAACAACCCCGCGATGTACGAATGGCGCCGGCTTTGTTCGATGACGCCGAGGCGGGCGTCCACGAGCACGATCGAGAGGTTGGCCGTCGAGGAGCCGGTGACCATGTTACGCGTGTACTGCACGTGGCCGGGCGTGTCGGCGATGATGAACTTGCGGCGCGGCGTCGCGAAGTAGCGGTACGCCACGTCAATGGTGATGCCCTGTTCGCGCTCGGCGCGCAGGCCGTCGGTGAGGTTGGCGAGGTTGATGGTGCCGTTGCCGGTCAGGTCGGCGCTGCGCTCCAACGCCTCGATCTGGTCCTCCATCAGCGACTTGGTGTCGTACAGCAACCGGCCGATGAGCGTGCTTTTGCCGTCGTCAACGCTGCCGCAGGTGTTGAGGCGCAGGATGTCAATGGGATGTTGGGTCGTCATGTTAAAAATAACCGTCTTTCTTCCGGTCCTCCATTGCGGCTTCGCTGGCTTTGTCGTCGGCGCGGCTGCCGCGTTCGGTGACGCGGGCGGCGCCGATCTCGGTGAGGATGTCGTCCACGCTGTCGGCGCGCGACTCGATCATGCCGGTGCTGCTGATGTCGCCGATGGTGCGGACCCGGACAACGAGTTCGCGGACTTCCTCGCCCGGTTTCGGCGGCAACAGGTCGGTGACCGGCAGCCATTGGCCGCGCCGCCGGACGACGTTGCGGGAGTGGCTGAAGTAAATTGTCGGCACTTCGAGTTTCTCGCGCTTGATGTATTCCCAGACGTCCATCTCGGTCCAGTTGGACAGCGGGAACACGCGCATGTGTTCGCCGGGGTTGACGCGGGCGTTGAAGATGTTCCAGATTTCGGGGCGCTGGTTCTTCGGGTCCCACTGGCCGAAGGCGTCGCGGAAAGAGAAGAACCGCTCCTTGGCGCGGGCCTTTTCCTCGTCGCGGCGTGCGCCGCCGATGGCGCAATCGAAATGGAACTCCTCGATGGCGGCGAGCAACGTCGGGATCTGGAGCCGGTTGCGGCTGATCTCGCCCGGCGTTGGCATGGCGATGCCGGCGGCGATGGCGTCCTCGACTTTGCGAACGATGAGCTTCGCGCCGAGTTGTTTCGCGCGGCGGTCGCGGAACTCGTTCAGCTCCGGGAAATGGTGGCCGGTGTCAACGTTGAGCAGCGGCATCGGCAGGTCGGACGGGCGAAACGCTTTCTCGGCGAGCCGCAGCAGGCAGATGGAGTCTTTGCCGCCGGAGAACAGCAGGCAGGGCCGATCGAACTCGGCGGCGACTTCGCGCATGACGTGGATCGCTTCGGTTTCGAGATACTGCAAATGGTCGAGATGGTAGTTGTGGGTTTTCATTTGTGGAGGCCGCATTCCCGTTTCTCGTCGCCCTTGGCCGGATCAAAATAGTCCCACTCGTCCGGCAGGTCGTGTTCGCGGAGATAATCTTCCATCTCGGCATCGGTGAGGTGAAAGACCGGGCTGACCTTCAACACGCTGAACTTGGCGTCTTGCATGACGGCGTCGAGCGTGGCCCGGTACGGGTTCTGGACTTTGCGGAGCGCGGTGAGCCAGACCTGCGGCGCCAACTCGCGCATCCCGCGCTCGAACGGCTCCAGCTTCATCGTCGCGCTGAACTCCTCCGGCGAGGTCTCGCCGTGACGCGCTTCCCAATGCGCGGCGCTGAGACGCGGCAGGTAGGGTTTGAGGTTCAGGTTCAACTGTTTCGTCAACAGGTCGGCGAAACGGTAGGTCGCGGGCCGGTTGAAACCGTGGTCCACCCAGAGCACCGGGATGTCCGGCTGCACCTGCGTCGCCAGATGCAGGATGACCGCTTCGTAGGGGCGGAAGTTGGTGGACACGATCGCGCGGCCTTGCGCGACGGCCCAGCGTGTCATTTCCAGCGACGTCATTGCGGGAACTCCAGCGCGCGCGCCGACCAGTCGCCAAACCGTTCGCCGGCGGTGCGTTCCTGCGCGTATCGCACGAGCAGGGGACGCAGCACGCCGACGAGGTCCGCCGCCTTGACGTTCTCTTTGTAGAGCCGGTTCAGGCGCGTGTTGCCGCCGTTGCCACCAAGATAAAGTTGATAGAGGCCGACTGACTTGCCGACGATGCCGATCTCGGCCGTGTAGGAACGGGCACAACCGTTCGGGCAGCCCGTGATCCGCAGCGTGATCTCGTCGTCCTGCAAACCAAGTTCGGCCAGCAGCCATTCCAATTCGTCGAGCAGCGCCGGCAGGAACCGTTCGGCCTCGGCCAGCGCCACGCCGCAGGTCGGCAACGCGACGCACGCCATCGAGGCGCGCCGCAACGCGCTGGGTGCGATGTGTGCGGCGAGCAGCTTGGTGATCGCATCGCGGTCGCCGGCGGCGACGTTGACCAGCAGGAGGTTTTGCGATGGTGTGAGGCGGACTTCCGGTTTGAACCGGCTGACGACTTCGCGGAGTGCGGTCTTCAGTTCGCCCTTGATGCGGCCGCTCTCGACGTACAGGCCGAGGAACCAGCGGTCATCGAGTTGCTGGTGCCAGCCGAACAGGTCGCTTTGCCTGGTGAAACTGAACGGACGTGCCTCTTGGAGTTTGAAGCCGAGCCGCCGCTCCAGTTCGGCGTGGCACCACGCGACGCCTTTCTCGGCGAGGATGTACTTGAGCCGGGCGTGCCGGCGGTTGGTCCGGTCGCCGAAATCGCGGTGGATGCCGACCATCGCGTACGTGACCGCGATGAGGAAGTCCGGCTCAACAAAACCGAGCACGTCCGCCAGGCGCGGGAAGGTGGCCGGGTTGTTGTGCGTCATGCCGAGGCCGCCGCCGGCGAGGACGTTGTAGCCGAGGAGGCGGTCGCCTTCGATGATGGCGACGAATCCGAGGTCGTTGCTGAAGATGTCAACGTCGTTGAGCGGCGGGATGGCGAAGGCGGTCTTGAACTTGCGCGGCAGGTAAGTCTTGCCGTAGAGCGGGTCGGTAAATTCGTTGTTCAGGTCAAGCTGGACACCCTCGACCCAGATGGCGTGATAGGCCGGTGTCCGCGGCAACACGGCGTCGCTGACCCGTCGGGCGTCAACGAGAACTTCTTCCACCACGCGGCTCTGTGTCGGCGTCGGCGGGGCCATGACGTTGCGGTGAACGTCACCGCAGGCGCCAAGCGTGGTCAGGAGAGCGTCGTTGATGGCCTTGACCAGCGGGCCGAGGCCTGTCTTGACAACACCGTGGAACTGGAAATCCTGGCGCGAAGTGATGCGCAGCGTGCCGTTGCCGAAGCGGTCGGAAAGCTCATCACAGGCGAGATACTGGTCTGCCGTCAATACCCCGGCAGGCAGTTTGGTGCGGACCATGAACTGGTAGTGTTTGGTGCCGGTCTTGCGGGCGTCGCGGTCGTCGCCCGGATAAATGCCATGAAACTTCAGGAAGTAGTCATCGTCCGGGTTGAAACGGTCGGTAGACGGGTCGGCGAGCGAGGTGGCGATGGAGCCGGCTAGCGAGGGTGACTTGGCCTTTAGAATCTCGTTGTTTATAATCATATGTATCTTTGGTTGGATGCTTATGTAACAATAATCCGGTTTTTGTCAACAAGAAATCTTTACCTGAATCCATATCCGCCATAAGCTCTTACTCCGACCATGAAAGAGTTCTTCATCGGCTTGGTGTTGGGCGTCATCCTGACCTTGGCGACGGTATGGTATTTCGCCATCGGGCGCAAACAACCCCAAATCCGCCATGCCCAAGACGCCGCCGCCGCCACCGTCCAGCACACCGTCGAGGCCGTGGACGCGAAGCTCACCGCTTGGCACCTCACCACGCCCGAAATCAAAGCCGACCTCGCTCGCACCGGTAAAGTCGTCCGACGCTCCGCTTGCGATTTCGGCGTTGCCGCCGCCGGCACCGCCAGCGACGCCGCCATCACCGCCAAGATCAAGGCCAAGTTGATCGCAGAGCGAAGTCTTTCCGCTTGGAACATCGCCGTCAATACGACCGAGGGACACGTCACGCTGGCCGGAACAATACCGGAACACGGCCTCATCGCGAAGGCGATGGCGATTGCGCTCGAAACCGACGGCGTCCGCGATGTGACATCCAATTTGCAGGTGCGAAAGTAAGCCATGGACAGGAAAGAGATCGCCGAGGTCTTTGAAGAGATCGGCCAACTGCTGGAGTTGAAGGGCGAAAACCCGTTTCGGATACGCGCCTACCAGAACGCCGCCCGCATCGTCGAGAGCTTGCAGGAAGACCTCCACAAGCTCGTGGACGAACAGCGCCTGACCGAGATCAAAGGCATCGGCAACGATCTCGCCGCGAAGATCACCGAGATGGCGACGACGAACCGGCTGGAGTTTTACGAACAGTTGAAGGCGTCGTTGCCGGCGGGGCTGCTCGACATGCTCCGCATTCCCGGTTTCGGCCCGAAACGCGTCAAGGCCGTGTTCGACAAGCTGAAGGTGGACTCCATCGAGAAACTCGAAGCCGCCTGCCGCGCCGGCAAGGTGGCGGCGCTCGACGGGTTCGGCGAGAAATCGCAGCAGAAAATCCTCGAAGGCATCGGGTTGGTCCGGCGGTTTGCGTCGCGTCACCACATCCACAAGGCGCAAATCGCCGCCGGCGGCATGTTGGAGGCGTTGCGCGGGCTGGACGGCGTCATCCGCGTCAGCGTTGCCGGAAGTTTGCGGCGGTGCCGGGAGACGATCGGCGACGTGGATTTTCTGGTCAGCGCGAAACCGAAGGACGCGCCCGGCATCATCGCGGCGTTCGTCGCGACGTCCGGCGTGATCAGCGTGTCGGCGCAGGGTGAGACGAAGGCAAGCGTCGTCCTGAAGGGCGGCATCCAGGCCGACCTGCGCGTCGTTGCCGACGACCAGTTTGCGTTTACGCTGAACTATTTCACCGGCAGCAAGGAACACAACATCGCGATGCGGGCGCGAGCGCTGCGGCTGAAGAACCTTTCGTTGAACGAATATGGTTTCTCGCCGGCCGCGGAAAAGGAGAAGAGCGCGAAGGAGCTCGGCAGCAGCATCCAATGCAAGACCGAGCAGGAACTTTACGCGGCGCTCGACCTCGATTACGTCGAGCCGGAACTGCGCGAGGACATGGGTGAACTCGAAGCCGCCGAGAACGGCAAACTGCCGAAACTCATCGAGACGGCGAATCTTCGCGGCACGTTTCACGTTCACTCGACGTGGAGCGACGGCATCGAGACGGTCGAGGCGATGGCGCAGGCCGCGCTTGATCTCGGCCTCGAATACATCGGCATTGCCGACCACAGCAAAGGCCAGCGCCAAGCCAACGGTCTCGACGAGAAACGTCTTCGCCAGCAAGGCGATGAAATAAAGAAGCTCAACGCCAAGTTCGCCAAAGAGGGCTTCCGTATTTTCTTCGGCACCGAAGTGGACATCCTGCCCGATGGCTTACTTGATTTCGACGACGAGACTCTGGCGCTCTGCGACCATGTCATTGCTGCCGTTCACAGCAGCTTCAACCTTCCGGCTGACCAACAGACGGCGCGCATCTGCAAGGCGCTGGCACATCCGCGCGTGACGATGCTGGCGCATCCGACGGGACGGTTGTTGCTGGAGCGCGAAGGTTACGCGGTCAACATGCCCGACGTGATCGAGGCCGCGGCGCGGCACGGCAAGATCATCGAACTGAACGCGCATCCGTACCGGCTCGACATGGATTGGCGGCTGTGGAAACACGCGAGGGAACTCGGAGTGAAATGCGCCATCAATCCCGACGCGCACAACATTGACGACTACCAATCGCTCGCGCTCGGCGTCGGCATCGCCCGCAAAGGTTGGCTCACGAAGTCCGACGTGGTGAATTGTCTCCCGCTGAAGCTGGCCGAGAAAGCCCTGACTTCAGTGCGAAAGTAACCCTTGCCCGCCGCCCGCCCCGCGTCTCCCGTGGCTGGTTGAGATATTAACCATACTGGTTAATATCTCAACCACGTTAAACTGGCCGGCTGTTTGCGGTGGCGCGTCATCATCATGTTCCGGTTTTGTTACGGAGGGGCGATTCGATGTGGGAGGCAGCGTCGTCATCGCCCGCAAAGGCTGGCTCACGAAAGCCGACGTGGTGAACTGCCTCCCGCCGAAACAGGTCGAGAAGCTCCTGGCATCAGGCTGAAAGTAACCCTCGTCCACATCCCGCCGCCCGCCCGGCGGACGTGGTTGAGATATTAACCACAATGGTTGAGATCTCAACCAGCTTCGGTTGGAGGGGCGGACGTTGTGTTCCGGATTTGTTCCGGCAGGGGACGCGGCAACGATGGCTCACTCAGCGGTGTAGCTGACCAGCGCGGAGAAGGATTCTTCCTGCGAGTTCGCCGGGTGCGTGAAGACATCCACCGGGCCGGCGGGGACTGTCATCTCGCCGGAGAATGTGTCGCCATCGCGCGCCAGCATCGTCCATTCGTCGTTGATGACCACGGCGGCTTTGTCGGCCCCGGGAACACGCAGCCGGAATCGGACCACGGCGCCGGCACGGAGGCGGGCGGTGAGCGGTTCGAGCAGTTGCACGTTCAGTTCGTCGAAGGCACCGTATTGTTTCGGGAATGAAATTGCTACGCCGCCGGTGGCCTCGACGCGGTAATCGGCGGCGGCCTTGCTTTTGAGGCTGTTCTTGTCCATGCGCCTCGCGAAGATGCGCAGGTTGTAGATGCCGGGGGCGGGCCACGCAACGTGGACGGCGAACGCCTCGCCCTCGCGCTGGCAGAAGGTGGCATCGGATACCACGGCGCCGTTGCGGTCGAGTTTCGCGCTCAACGCCACGTCGGCGGGCGCGCCGAGGGTGACGATGATGTTGTCGGCGGCCTTGATGACGGCGTTGCTGTGGCTGAGCAGTGTGAGGTTGCAGGTGGAGAACGCGGTCCGCAAGTACACCAGGTTTGAAAACTCGTCGGCCGTCAGCGGGCGCGGCAACAACTGCCATTTGGATTGCTTTGGCAAATGTCGGTAGATGAACTGGTCGGGTGGCGTGAGAAAGAAGTAGTTGTCGAATTCTCGGACGTACCGTTTCTGTTCGTCCATGTGCCCGGTGCCCCACGTGGAATCCAGCAGATGCCATCGTCCATCCAGTTTCACGGCGTTCCAGTCGTGGTTGGTGTCGCCGGTCAGGCTGCCGGCGCGGAAGCCGAAGCCGCGGGCGAAACCGGGGATCGTCGCCACCTCCAGCCCCGCCGCGCGGCTGAGCGCCTCGAAGAGATTCGCGTAGCCGGCGCAGACGGACTTGCGCTGCCGCAGGACGCTGTCAGGTGTAACGGGGCCTTTTTGCTGGGTGAGAAACGATTCGACATCGTAGTCAATGTTCTGGGCGATCCAGCGGAAGATGATGCGGGCTTTCTCGCGGTCGGTCTTCGCGGGCCGGGTCAGGTAGGCGGCGAGGCGTTCAACCGATTCAGTCTCGGCGGCTGGAGTTTGCAGCGCATGGGCGTCAATGGCGGCGTATTCATCGGTGGTGGCGCGCGCGGAGGCGGCCAGTGCCGGCGCCAAAGCAAGACACAACCAGATGGCTGATTTCATCGCGGCTGGACTGTAGCGGGCCGGCTTGTGGTTGGCACGCGAAAAACAGTTTTGCTATACTGTCGTCGTGCCACAGACATCATCCACGCTGCCTCGAACCGGCCGTATTCTTGCGCTGGCGCTGGCGCTCGGCGCGTTCGGTGCACCGGCGTTTGTCTATGTCCGGTGGCTGGTGCGCGAGTATCGCTACAACCAGATCATCGAGACGGTCGCCCCGCGTTACGGCGTGGACAAATTCCTCATTAAGGCGGTCATGCGCCAGGAAAGCGGCTTCGACCCGTTCGCCCGGAGCAAGACCGGAGCCGTCGGCTTAATGCAGGTCATGCCGGGCACAGCGCGGTTGATCGGTGTGCCGGAGGCGCAACTCTGGAACGAGCGCACCAACATCGAAGCCGGCACATGGCTTCTAGCTCACGCATTGACTTACTGGCGTCAGCAACCGGTGGACGACCCGGTGCCGTTTGTGTTGGCCGAGTACAACGCCGGCCGCGGCACGGTGCTGCGCTGGGCGCCGCAAGGCCAGCGCCAGACGTCCGCCCAATTCCTCGCGAACTTGTCGAACCGGGGCGTTCGTAACTACATCCAGCGCGTCCTCGAATACCGGGACGAGTACAAGAACCCCGGTCACCTGTAAAAAAGCCGCCCGACCCCTGCGGGTCGGGCGGCAACGCAAACCACATGGTGGAAGCCTTCAGTAGGTCAGTCGCTCACGATTGGCGGTGACTACCTGGGTGAGGTCAGGCTAGGAGAAGCGCAGTCACCGCTCGGAGGCGTCGTGAGCGACTGGTCTTAAGCCTCGCACCACTCATTTTGACCCCACCCCTCCGGGAGCGTTCAAAGAATTTCTACAATTTTAGTTTTTCGTTCTTGGCGCGGGATTCTGCCGCCAGCTTTGCCTTGAACGCCGCCAATTGATCGGCCAGTTTCGCGTTGCCGGTCGCTATGATCTGCACGGCCAGCAGACCCGCGTTGCGCGCGCCGCCGATGGCCACCGCCGCCACCGGCACGCCGCTCGGCATCTGAACGGTGGACAACAACGAGTCCAGCCCGCCCATCGTCTTTGTCTCAATCGGCACCCCGATGACCGGCAACACCGTGTTGGCCGCCACGCAACCCGCCAGATGCGCCGCGCCGCCGGCGCCGGCGATGATGACCTTCAGGCCGCGCGCCGCCGCGCCGCGGGCGAACTCCGCCACGTCGTCGGGCGTGCGGTGCGCGCTCATCACGCGCACGTCGCAGCCGATGCCGAACTCGGCGCAGGCATCCGCCGCCGCCTTCATCGTCGGCCAATCCGAATCGCTGCCCATCACAATGCCCACCAAAGATTTTGTTGCCATGAGTGTTGTCTCCTTCGTTACGGTGCGTTCTCACACAGCGTCTGCAAAACGCGCTCCAATTCAAGCCTTTTATTCTCGCGCTCCGCCGAGTCCGCCTCGCGCGGCACCGCGATCGGCTCGCCGATCCGCACCACCGCCCGCGCGAACGGCATCGGCACCTGAAAATTGTCCCACGCCTTCCGAAAAATGAACTTCCGGTCCACGCTCCACGACACCGGCATGATCGCCGCCTGCGTCACCTGCGCCAAGCTGACCACGCCGTCCTGCACCTTGTACTTCGGCCCGCGCGGCCCGTCGGGCGTGATTCCGATGTCGTAGCCGTCCTTCACCAACTTCGTCAACTCGATCAACGCCTGTCCGCCGCGCCGGCTACTGGAGCCGCGCACGCAAATCAGGTCGAACTGCTCCAGCACGCGCGACAATTTCTCGCCGTCGGCGCTCGCGCTGACCAGCACCGCCACCTTGTCGCGTTTGCGTTTGCTCCAGTGTTTCTTGAACAGGAACGGCAGCATCAAGATTCGGTTGTGCCAGAACGCGAAGATCAACGGCTCCGCCGGCGTGCGCGCCAGCAGGCCCGACGGATCCTCGATCCGCCAGCGCAACGTCGCGCCGATGGCAGTCGCCACCATGCGCAAGAGCCAGCCGAGCAGTTTCATGCGGCGCGCACTATATCACCCGCCGCCGCCGCTACGCCAGTTTGTTGATGGCCCACGCCGCATGTTCGCGAACCAGCGGGTCGGGGTCATCCAACGCGCGAGCCACAGCACGGTTACCGGTATTGCCGAGCACAACGCAGACGTTCCGCAAAAACCGCCCTCGCTTCAGCCGGTACACCGGCGTGCCACGAAAGAAATCGGCGAACTGTTGCTCCGTCCACGCCAACATCTCCTCCAATGGCGGCCACGCGCGCGGCATCATCGCCGAGAGTGTGGCGAAGCGGTTCCACGGACAAACTTCCAGACAGGCGTCGCAGCCAAACACCCGATCACCAATCACCGATCTCAACTCGACCGGGATGCTCCCCTTCAGTTCGATGGTGAGGTAACTGATGCAGCGTCGGGCGTCGAGCCGGTAGGGCGCGGTGAGCGCCCCGGTCGGGCAGGCGTCGAGACACCGACGGCAACGGCCGCAGTGCTCGCGTTCGGGCGCATCGGGAACGAGTTCGCGTGTCGTCAGGATTTCGCCGAGCAGAATCCAGTTGCCGAACCGCCGGTTGATGAGGTTGGTGTGTTTGCCGATCCAGCCAAGCCCGGCCCGTTGAGCGAGGTCGCGTTCGAGAACCGGACCGGTGTCAACGTGCCAGACGCCGCTGACCATCTCGGCGAGTTGTTTGAGTCGTTCGCCCATCAAGTCGTGGTAGTCCAGCGGCGCAGCGGCATAGCGGGCGATGTGCGCGACGCCGGTGTTGTGGTAGTTGAGGCCAACGACGATGATGGAGCGGACACCGGGCAGCAGTTGCACAGGGTCAAGCCGTCGGGTCATGTAGCGCATTTCGCCGTGACAACCGTCGGCGATCCACTGACGGTACGCGGCGTCATGTTCCGGTTTTGTTCCGGTGGTGATTCCGCAGAGGTCGAAACCAAGCCCAAAGGCGCGGCGCTTGATTTCAGCGGTCAGCATCATGGGGTTCACAGGGAACTAAACTGACCACACGGCTGCCCAGCGTCAAGCACGACAACACAAATTTCTATGCTGACATTGACGAATTTGGTAGCCTTGCGCCATGAAGATTACGAACCTGGCCAAGATGCCGGCGTCGCGTGCGATGCAGAAGGCTTGGCTGCCGTTTGCGAAAGACGAAAAGCCGGCGGCAGAGCTGCCGACCGGTGAAGCGTTCCGACCGGAGTGGATTGATTTCGAGCACGGCATCCGCGTCGGCAACCTCGAACCGCACGAGCGGATCACGCAGATCCTGAAGTTTCACCTTGAATCGCGCCACCAAACGCCGTTCGTGACCGACCGCTGGGGACGCGGCGTGTTCTGGCAATGGATCTGTTGGCTCCCGCGCGCCAACCGCGCCGCGAAACCGCTCTCGCACGACGTGAACTTTTCCTGCGCCAAGCTTTTCATCTCGGTGGAACAGGAGCAGAAGGTGTTCAAGAGCGGCCTGCAAATCGAGCGAGGCTACGCCGTCGGGCCGGAGCCGTATCCCGGCTGCCTGCTGAAATCGGACTGGGACTGGCACCGGCTGATGAAACAGTGCGCGGGCGGCACGACGCTGGACGCCGAACTGCACCGGTTGCTGAAGCGCGAGGGGTTTGTCGTCGAAGTCGGCGACTTCGAGTCGAACGCGGTGTTCACGGCGAAGAATTTCCGTTCCGCCCGCCAGCTTCGCGACGCGGCGCGACCGTACCCGAAGAATGAATGGGTTGGTTTCCAAGTTTACTACCCGATGCCGGCGCGCGAGGTCCGGACTTGTTCCGGCATCGAACTGGTCAAGGCCGTGTGCGGCGTGTTTGCCGAGGTCACACCGGCGATGAATGCCTGCATGTCGGTGCCGCTAAGGACAAATGCGAACTTCTTATGAACAGGCACAAAGACGGCAACGTCTGATTTCGTACATGATTGTGCAGAAAATCATCGCTATCTTCATTGGAATCGAGGTGCTGGCATTGGCCGGCTGCTCGACGGCGCATTACCGTCGGTCCGCCGACAAGGAAACGGCGGCGATCATCGCCCAGAAGGGGCCGCGCGTGCCGAACATGGACCCGCATTTCACCATCGGGACGAATGCGCCGGTGTCGCTTGCGGATGTGCCGGTGAACCGTGACGCGGCGGAGTTCATGGGGGCTGACAGCGAGAAGGAACGCGGCACGCCGGTCATTTCGTTGAAGCGGGCGCTCGACATCGCGGTCAAACACAGCCGCTCCTACCAGAATGCCAAGGAAACGGCCTATCTGTCGGCGTTGGCGCTGACGCTGTCGCGGCACCAGTTCACGCCGATCTTCTCTGGGAGCGGCGACGGGGAGTACGCGGAGATCTACGACGAAAGCTCTGTGCAACGCCAGATCAGCGCGGGCGGCAGCATCGGCGCGAACTGGTTGATCCGCGACATTGGAAGAATCACCGCCGCGTTCACAACAGATTTCTTTCGGTTCCTGGCCGGCGACCCGCATTCGGTGATCAGTTCGCAATTGGGCGCAACATTCGTCCGTCCATTGCTGCGCAATGCCGGTTACAAGGCGGAGATCGAGGCGCTGACGCAAGCTGAACGCGACATGCTCTACGAGCTTCGCGACTTCGTCCTGTTCCGCAAGAATTTCAGCGTCCAAGTGGCGACGGCCTACTACGGCGTGCTCAGCAACCGCGACACCATCCGCAACAGTTACCTGAACCTCCAAAGCTCGCGCAAAGCCGCCGAACGCGGCCGTGCGCTGGCGCAGGAGGGTCGGCTCACGCAGTCCGACCTCGGCCGGCTCGAACAACAACTCCTGACCACCGAGGCCACCTGGATCAATGCCGCTCGCACGTACAAAAAAACACTTGACGATTTTAAGATCCAACTTGGCATCCCGGTCGAGACGAAGTTGTTGCTCGACGACCGCGAACTGGCGGAGTTGAAGATTCTCCACCCGGACATCAACGTCGAGGACTCGATCCGCGTCGCGTTGACCGCCCGTCTTGATTACCAGAACATTCGGGATGAATACGCCGATTCCGAACGCAAGATACAACTGGCGGCCAACCGGTTCCTGCCGCAACTGGATGCGACCGCCGCCGCCAGCATGACCAGCGGCAGCCGCAGCGGGTTCGCGCTGCCGGACCCGCGGCAGTATCAGTGGAGCGCCGGTGCGACGTTGAACCTGCCGTTGGACCGCAAGCTCGAACGCAACAATTACCGCACAGCGCTGATCACGCGCGACCGCGTGCTGCGGGCGCAGACGTTGTTGGCGGACCAGATCGCGTTGCAGGTGCGCGAGAGTCACCGCTCGCTCGAACAGGCCAAGCGCACCTACGAGATCAGCGAGATCGGCGTCAAGCTGGCCGAGCGCCGCGTCGATGAGCAGGAACTGCTTGCCGAATTCGGCCGGGCCAAGGCGCAGGACCAGGTGGACGCGCAGAACGACCTCGCCAGCTCCAAGAACCAGCGGACCCAGGCGCTGGTCAGCCACACCATTGCGCGGCTGCAATTTTGGAATAATATGGGTATTCTATTCATCAAGGAAAACGGCCAATGGCAGGAAATCAGTGAAACCAAGCGTTGACAAGATTCTGGCGGTGCTCAAACAGCAGCCGCGCTGGCGCCTGATCGCCGGTGGCGTCGTGCTGGTG
>Ga0163200_1000262_pt1 | contig 24241 bp, 21 predicted proteins | sample PL_2010_200m_FD_113535 | JGI IMG/M metagenome (GOLD analysis project Ga0163200, IMG submission 113535) | Freshwater microbial communities from Powell Lake, British Columbia, Canada to study Microbial Dark Matter (Phase II) - PL_2010_200m | ecosystem: Environmental > Aquatic > Freshwater > Lake ... | reverse complement strand
GGCCTGAGCAGTGAGGGTCATGCGCATAATTCCGCCCCGGTTACCTTCAACCCTCTGTTTATCGTCGTTGTAATATCCGTTAAAGAAACCCTCCTTTAACCATCCGTTTTTACGGATGTGCTCGGAGAGCCAGAGCGCTTTTTCCTTAAGGTCCCGGATTAATTCTTTGGTAGGGATAGCTGCCTTTATTCCGGATACTCCGTGTTTTGTATTCTGGAAATATTTATCCAGGAGCCGGCGCTTGGCGTTTATATCGGAGTAGTTGCTCTGCGTTTCTCTTAAGGTGTTTAACAATAATAGCGTCTCTTTTAAAAGCATGACTTTATCCTGGCCTAATTTTTCCAGCAACTCAGCGATAACCAGAAGGTTGCGCGCATACATGCAGCTAAAAGCAACGCTCTCGCCGAATGTTTTAGCCAAATCCAAGCCGTCATTCCAGTCCGCACCTTCCAGGCGGATAAAGTTATGGGGCCCGACGTTAAAAAACTGCACTAAGTTTTCAATCAGCAGGTGTTCCAGAACGCTCCCTTTATAAACCGTGTTATCCCTGGCTACCTGCGCCGTGCCGTATTCCGGCTTCCATTCGGAGTCTAGTTCTTGACTCCTGCATAGTTGGCGGTCTCGGAAGTATCCGGTTTCTTCCAGGAGGATCTTTAAATCTCCGGTCTGCCGGATATATAAATAGGTAGCTATCAGGGGCCAGACTCCGTGGTCCATCCAGACCCGGGAGATATTGTTGCGGTCAGCGATGAATTCGCCGGTTTTTTGCCCGATAATCGTGGCGTTTGAGCCGTCGATGCGCACGCCCGAAAAATTATTTAGCAATAACGCCCCCGCTTCTTTGGGGTCATTCAAAATAAGAGAAAGGCAGTCCTGCCAGAGGTCGCGCCAGCCGCGCCCGCCTTTACCGTAGTCAAAATCAGGCAGGAATGAGCAGCCGAAGATTTTTCTTAAAACCGGCTGGATGTTCACCCACCTGAACCAGCCATCGAAGAGGCTGTCACCGGTGTCAGTTTTGACCTGCGTGCTCTTTTGTAGCCACCAGGCTTTGGTTTCTTCCAGGGACTGCTTGATTTTAGCTTTGGTATCGAATTTCTTGCGGATATCCTCGATTTTTGCCGCTTCTTCGGTGATGCCCATCAGGATCAGGTAATGGGCGGACTGTTTTGGTTTAAGCAGGCAGGGCCCGAACTTTAAGCCGGCCATGGCTTCTTTGCCCTGAATAGTATTATTTACCGCAGGCCGGTGGTCAGCGAATACCGCTTCCGGCGCTTCTAAATCAGAGGCCTCGCCGGTAAAATCTTCCTGGGTAGGATAGATATATTGAGGAGGGGAATTTTTACCGTCTATCGCGAAAACAAAATAGGAGGTAAGGTTCTTTTTATGGCCTGTTTCGTCAAAGGAAAGAGTAGGCTTGACCACCACGCCGAATCTATATTTGCGGATACGCTGCAAAAGAGAAGTGACGTGGCGGTGGTCGTGCAGATTATTCGCCGACCTGCCGAATATGGGTATAGCGGCGGTAGGGATAAATTTAATTGTTTTATTTGAAATGTTGGTAATCTCCACAGACATTATTTCTACGGGTTCCCCGGAAGAAGGGATAAAAGAGGTAATCTCTGCCCTCATGCCGATTTTTTTGTTCTGGCGGATGATTTTATGCCATAATAGCCCTGCTTCTAAGGTAAGCTTGTCTTCTTTTTGTATCCCGGTATCTTTGGATACGCCGGTAGCTGACCAGATTTTTTTTGGGTTTACCCAGCCCCTGCGCGCAGGGGCTGGGTTTACATATATCCAGAAGTTACGGCTGGACTTTGAGTTGCTTAAGCCCTGGCGCGATACGGGTTCCAATAAAAAGGAATGGAAGCCGGTTTTAAGGTCTCCGTGCAGATCGGGTGAGAGCGAAGACATCAAGGGCGAGGCGTTGCAAAGCGGAAAGTAGAGGGTGTTTATCCGGCCCGCATCCGTCGAGCGGAATGTAGCTTTATCGTCTATGAATTTCCAGAGCGTATTGGCCATATCAGGTTTTCAATTTAGCATAGCAGGGGGATTTTTGCAAGAGTTTCTTATTGAAAAAATACCGGCAGCTGTTAGAATAATACCTATGCGTAAGTCAGGGCGTTTATTGATTATCGGGGTGCTGGCAGTATCCATATTAGGTTTTACTCAGGCGCAGGCGGCGCAGTTGCGCAAGCTGTTTTTATTCTATTCGCCTGCCTGTCATCGCTGCGCCGAGGTTAAGGCAAGGCTGATGCCGTATATCGAGAAAAAATTCAAGGCTGAGATCGCGGTTGATTACCGCGATATCAGCGACCTCAAGAATTATAAAATCCTGATCAGCCTTCAGGAAAGATATAAGGCTAAAGATTTAAAAGGGGCTGTGCCCATATTTTTCTTTGAGGGGGATTTTTTAGGCGGTGATAGCCGCCTGGAAAAAACGCTTCCACAGCTTATTGAAAGGGGCTTAAGCAGGCCTGCTGTAAAAGAGATACTCATTCCTGAAGTAGACCTGGTGGCATATTTTGGCACCTTCTCTCCCCTTGCCGTAATCAGCGCCGGCCTGATCGACGGCATAAACCCCTGCGCTTTTACGGTGATTGTATTTTTTATTTCTTTTCTGGCTTTACAGGGATACCGCAAGCGGCAGCTGGTGATTATCGGGGCCTCTTTTATCTTCAGCGTATTCCTGACCTATCTTTTAATCGGCTTAGGACTGTTCGGTTTTCTTTATCAGCTGGAGGCCTTCTGGCAGGTCTCCAAAATAATCAATTTTGGCATCGGTATCTTGAGTATCATATTGGGCCTGTTCTGCGTTTATGATTTGTTTAAGTTTAAGCAGACCGGTCAAACCGAAGATCTGACTTTACAGTTACCGCAGGCAGTGAAAAATAGGATACACGCCATCATCGGCTTGGTTTATCGCAAGAAAAACAGCCGGCAAGACGAGGATATGCGCCAGGCCTCGGTTTTGAAGTTGGCCGCGAGCGCTTTAGCCACGGGGTTTCTGGTGTCCATATTAGAGGCGGTCTGTACCGGCCAGGTTTATCTGCCGACCATCACTTTTATCTTGAAGACCAGCCATTTGAAAATAGAGGCATGGGGGTACTTGGTTCTCTACAACCTGATGTTTATCCTGCCTCTTTTTATAATCTTCCTTTTTGCCCTGGAGGGCGTAACTTCGGCGGAGTTTTCGGGATTCTTAAGAAGGCATCTGGCCCTGATAAAGATATTGATGGCGGTCCTATTTTTTAGCTTAGGCGCATTTTTGCTTTCTTTCAATACGCCGATGAATACGTCGGTTGATCAGCCCCGGCCGGCAAGGGCAACAGCCGTCTTTGATAAGGATAATGCCTGGGATTTTGGGCAGGTCAGGGCAGGCGAGGTCCTGAAGCATAGTTTTGTCTTTAAGAACGATACCCGTAAGGTCATAAACATAAAAGAAGTACGTACTTCCTGCGGTTGCGCGGTTTCCAAAGTTGCAAAAAAACGCCTGGGGCCCCGGGAAAGCACGGTTGTTGAAGTAGAGTTCAATACTAAAGGATATAGCGGCGCGGTGCAACAGTATGTCTACGTTCAGACGGATGACCCGGATAAGCCGATTACCCGTTTTATCATTAAAGCACAACTGATTAAGTAAGAGGAAGTTAAGAGCCCTTCTTTAATTGACATATCAGAAAATCTGCTATATAATTATAAACCTATGGAATTAAACGAAATCCTGCAACAAAGAAAGGCTAAACTCGACTCTTTGGCGAAGAAGGGGTTCTCTGTTTACCAAAACAGCCCGGCTTTATCTTCCCATACAGAGATAGGCCGGGTACTTGCCGATTTTCAGGAAGGGAAAAATATCAGCCTCTCGGGCCGGGTAATGGCAAAACGGCTGCACGGCAAGGTTGTTTTCCTGGATTTACGGGATAGGACAGGCAGGATCCAGCTTTATCTTAAAGCCGACATCATCGGAGAGGAAGGTTTTGCCATGTTAGAGGATGTAGATGTCGGGGATATCTTAAACGCTAGGGGTGAACTTTTTAAAACTCATACCGGTGAGCCTACGGTTAAGGTGGAGGGATTTAGTGTTTTGGCCAAGGCACTGCGGCCCCTCCCTGAGAAATGGCACGGCTTAAAAGACGTGGATTTACGTTACCGCCAGCGCTACCTGGATTTGATCTCCAACGAAGAAGTAAAAAAAGTATTTCTGCTGCGCTCTAAAATAGTAAAGGCAATCAGGGATTTTTTGGATGCCGAAGGATTCTTGGAAGTAGAAACTCCCATGATGCATTATATACCCGGCGGAGCAGCCGGCAGGCCTTTTAAGAGCCATCATAACGAATACGGGATGGATTTATACTTAAGGATTGCTCCGGAGCTGTACCTGAAGCGCCTGATTATCGGCGGGCTGGATAAGGTCTATGAGATAAACCGCAGCTTCCGCAACGAAGGAGTTTCCTCCAGGCATAATCCGGAATTTACGATGTTAGAGGCCTATTGCGCTTATGCCAACTATGAAGATATGATGCAGCTGGCCCAGGATCTGATTATTACTGCCGGCAAAGAGGCGGGCCTGGGCACCAAATTCAGTTATCAGGGTAAGGCCGTAGATTTAAAAGAACCCTGGCAGAGGTGTTCATTTGCGGAAATGGTCAAAGAAAGGTTTGATATACGTCCGGATGATACGGCAGAGGAGTTACTGAAAAAACTTAAAGCCAAAGGTAATGCCTTAGAGGCAACACGGCTGAGCCGTTCGCAGGTCGCCAAACTCATCGAGGATATCTTAGAAGAGGATTTAAGCGCCAATCCCACCTTTGTGACGGATTATTTTACTAACCTCTGCCCTTTAGCCAAGACCAAAAAAGAAAATCCTTTGCTTTCGGAAAGGTTCGAATTATATATTGCGGGGCTGGAAGTAGGGAATGCTTATTCGGAGTTAAACGACCCCATAGAGCAGAAGAGGAGATTCCAGGAGGAATTCAAAGAGGCTGCAGCTGATGACCAGAAAAACTTAGACGAGGATTATGTTTTAGCCCTGGAGCACGGCATGCCTCCGGCAGGAGGTTTAGGTATCGGCATAGACCGCTTGGTGATGCTATTAACCGACCAGCCTTCAATAAGAGACGTGATTTTATTCCCTCTTTTGAGGCCGCAAGAGGGGGGTGTTTAAAGAAATGCTTTGTGAGCTGTGGCTGAGCCAGCGCTACTTTAAAAGCGGAAAGAAAGAAAGAATAATTTCGCTGACCGCCTTTATTTCTACACTGGGCATCGCTATCGGGGTGCTGGTCCTGATTGTGGTGATTGCGGTGATGAGCGGTTTTGACCGGTATCTTGAAGATAAGATGGTGGGGGTGAACTCCCATATGTTTTTGGAATTTTATCACGGCTTGCGCCACCCGGATAAGGTAATCAACGAGTTAAAGAAAGTTACGCATGTCCAGGCAGCGGCCCCCTTTCTGGCGGGTCAAGCTTTAATAAAAATCGGCCAGCAGCTAGTAAGCGTAGACGTGCGCGGCATAGACCCTAAACTGCAACCGCAGGTCACCAAGATTAAAGAATATATGAAAGAGGGCAGTTTTAATTTAGAGGGTAATGAGGCGGTAATCGGGGAAGAACTGGCATCAAGATTAGGAGCCAACATCGGTGATACCATAGGCTTGATCTCCCCCCTGAATTTAAACCGCACGGATTTTCGCATCAAGGGGGTTTTTAACAGCGGGATGTATCTTTATGACGCCGGACTGATTCTCACCACTATCAGGGGAGCGCAGGATTTATTCGGGCTTAAAGATTTAGTTAGCGGTGTTGCGCTAAAAACGGATGACCTTTACCGCCTGGAGGCGGTCAAGCAGGATATTTATAAAAAGGTTGGCGCTGCCGGGCAATATGAAATCAGGACCTGGGCGGATGCCAACAGAAATTTCCTGCATGCTCTAAAGCTTGAAAAAACCGTGATGTTCATCGTTGTAACTATGACTACGGTGGTAGCGGCATTCGGGATCGTCAGTACTTTGATTATGTCGGTGATGAGCAGGGTTAGGGATATCGGTATTTTAAGGTCGATAGGGGCAAAGACCGCCAGCATCCTGGAGATTTTTATCTTTCAGGGCTTAAGCATAGGCGTTACCGGAATTATTTTAGGTCTAATCGGCGGAATAGCCCTGGCATTTTCCCTGAATAACGTCGTAGATTTTATTTCCCGTATTTCAGGCAAGAGCCTTATCCCCCGGGACATATATTATTTTGACCGTATCCCGACTAATATAAACAGCGCCGATATTACCTTTATCGTATTCTCTGCCTTAGGGATAAGTTTATTAGCCAGTATTTATCCGGCTTATTATGCCGCGCGGATACTCCCTAGCGACGCAGTCAGACATGAGTAATTACAAATTCCAGGTGCGCGCGCTTTTTAAAAGTTATAAAAACGGCACCGGCCGCCTCGACGTCCTAAAGGGTATAGATTTGGCCGTTGGAGAGAAGGAGTTTCTGGTTATCGCCGGGCCCTCCGGAGCGGGCAAGTCTACACTCCTGCATATTTTAGGCGGGCTGGATAATCCGACGGAGGGGGAAGTTTTATTTGACGGCGTCAGTATCCGGGATTTAAAAGAAAAAGAGCGCGCGGTATTCAGGAACAGAAAAATAGGTTTTGTTTTCCAGTTTTATTACCTGCTTCCTGAACTGAATGTGCTGGAGAACGTGCTTTTGCCCGGCCTTTTAAAATCATGGGGAGAGAAAAAAGAAGCCGCAGCGCGGGCAAGGGCGGTGTTGGATAACTTAGGGCTTTCCGGCAGGCTCACTCACCGGCCGAATCAGCTCTCCGGAGGCGAGCAGCAGCGCGCAGCGATTGCCCGGGCTTTGATTAATAAGCCGGAAGTCCTGCTCTGCGATGAGCCGACCGGCAACCTTGATTCCGAGAACGGAGAGAAAATTTTAGCACTGCTTAAAAGGCTGAATATTCAGGAAGGCATGACCATTGTGATGGTAACTCACGATCAGGAAATAGCCAAGACTGCAGAAAGAAGTATATATCTGAAAGATGGAATGTTGGTTAGTTAACACCCGGTCTTATCTAGCACCCAGCCATAAATGATTGGCCGGTGCGCCGCATCTGCGGCGATAGGCCGGTGTGCACTTACTGTTCTAACGCCCGAACATATATGATTGTTCGGCGTGCGCTTACTGCGCAAGGAGGTAGAGATGAAAGTTTATATCAACGGCAAGTTCTACGCTAAACAGAATGCCAAGATTTCCGTGTTTGACCACGGCCTTCTTTATGGAGACGGAGTCTTTGAAGGGATCCGCTCTTATAACCGCCTGGTTTTTAAATTAGAAGAGCATATCGACCGTCTTTTTGAATCGGCGCAGAGCATCATGCTTGATATTCCCGTCTCCCGCCAACAGATGGTAAAGGCGGTTATCTCCACCTTAAAAGAAAATAACCTCAAAGACGCCTATATCCGGCTGGTGGTTACCCGCGGAGAAGGGGATTTAGGTTTGGACCCGCGTAAATGTAAAGGCAATGCCACGGTGGTTATCATTACCGATAAGATTGCTTTATATCCGGATAAATTCTACCGCCAAGGTTTAGAGATTATTACCGTGCCTACGGTGAGGAATCTTCCGGAGGCATTGAACCCGCAGATTAAATCCCTGAATTACCTGAATAATATTTTAGCCAAGATCGAAGCGGTGAATGCCGGTTTTGACGAGGCGATTATGCTGGATTCCTTAGGTTACGTGGCCGAGTGCACCGGCGATAATATTTTTATCGCCAAGCGCGACCATCTTTATACCCCGCCGCAATGCATGGGGACTTTACGGGGGATTACCCGCGATACGGTTTTGGAGATTTCCCGCAAAGATAAGATCCCGGTGCATGAGCACGTGATTACGCGCCATGAAGTGTACATCTCGGACGAATGTTTCCTTACCGGAACCGCGGCGGAAATTATCCCGGTGGTCAAGGTTGACGGCCGGGTTATCGGTAGCGGCAGGCCCGGGAAGCTCACCTTAAAGCTGATGAAGGAGTTTAAGGAGCTGACTAAAAAAGAAGGGACAAGGTATTAATGTTATGTGATATCTGCGCTAAAAATCAGGCCACAGTGCATCTGACGGAAATAATCGATGATCAGATGAATGAACTGCATCTTTGCGAGGAGTGCGCAAGGCATAAGAGCGCGCAGATGGAGCAGCAGTTCGGATTAGGCGACCTTCTGGCTGGCTTGGCTGACTTTGAGAAACCGGGCGCGGAAAAAGAGGCCGTAGGCCTGAAGTGCCATAACTGCGGCTTTAATTACTCCGATTTTAAAAAGATAGGCCGCCTGGGATGCAGCGAGTGCTACCCTACTTTTAAGAAATACCTGGGGCCGCTATTAAAGAAGATTCACGGTTCCCTAGTGCACTTAGGCAAATCTCCCGCAAAAACGGCAAAGGTTTCGCCGGCTGCGTCTGAATTGCTAGAGTTACGCCGCCGGTTACAACAGGCAATCGAAAACGAAGCCTTTGAAGAAGCGGCAAAGCTGCGCGATCAGATAAAAGAATCGGAGAAGAAAGAAACGCAAAAATAATAAAGCATGAAACTTGACGACCTCTTAAATCATACCAGCGAATGGCTTAAAGGCACCGGCCCCAACTCCGATATCGTGATCTCCAGCCGCCTGCGCCTGGCAAGGAACCTGGATAAGATCCCTTTTCCGCATTGGGCAAATAAAAAACAGAGCAGCCAGGCCCTGGAGATGATCAAAGAGGCGGTAACCAAGGTGGATTATCTTAAAAAAACCACTTTCTTCGGCATGACGGAGCTGGATAGCGTGGAGAAGCAGTTCCTCGTAGAAAGGCACCTGGTTTCCCGCGAGCATGTGCAGAAGAGGGATAATAACGCGGTGATCATTGACGACGAGGAGATAGTTTCGGTGATGATTAATGAAGAAGACCATATGCGCATCCAGGTGATGCAGTCCGGTTTTAATATCTTTGAAGCCTGGCACATCATTGACCGGATAGATGACGGCCTTGCCGGACAGCTGCCTCTCGCCTTTATATCTGACTGGGGGTATTTGACTGCCTGTCCGACGAATACCGGCACGGGGATGCGCGCCTCGGTGATGTTGCACCTGCCGGCACTGGTGATGACCCGTCAGATTAGCCGGGTGCTGGCGGCAATAGCGAAATTAAGTTTTACCACCCGCGGTTTATACGGCGAGGGCACCCAGGCCACCGGTAACCTGTTTCAGGTTTCCAATCAGGTCTCACTCGGCCACAGCGAAGACGAAATCGTCAATAATATAAACGGGCTGATCCGGCAGATTATCGAGCAGGAAAATCAGGCGCGGCAGGCCCTGCTTTCGCAAAACAGGGCGATGCTGGAAGACAGGGTTAACCGCAGCTTCGGAATTTTAAAAAGCGCGCGCATTATCTCTAGCCAGGAGACTATAGAGTTATTATCCTTAGTCAGGCTGGGCTCTGATCTTGGGATAATTAACCAGCTTAACCAGCGGCATATTAACGAGCTGTTTATTATTATCCAGCCGGCGCATCTTCAGAAGAGCGAAAAAAAGAAACTTACTGCCGAAGAGCGGGATATCAAGCGAGCGGAAATTATTAGAGACAAACTTAAAATATAATCATAGCGCCCGAACATATCTAGCACCCCGCCATATCGGAATGGCGGGTGTGCCGCCCAGCGCGGCAATTGTTCGGCGTGCACTTACTGTGTAACACCCAATCTTATCGGATAGATTGGTGTGCACTTACTGTGCAAGGAGGCTTAATGTTTAACCGGTTCACCGAGAGAGCAAGAAAAGTGATTATTTTAGCCAAGGAGGAAGCGCGCCGGTTCAATCATGACTACATCGGAACCGAGCATATACTGTTGGGGCTTATCCGCGAAGGGGAAGGCGTAGCAGCTTCGGTATTGCAGAAGTTGGGGGTTTCCCTGGAGAATATCCGCCTGGAGATAGAAAAATTAGTGCAGCCCGGGCCGACGACCCAGATTATCGGAGATATACCTTTTACGCCGCGCGCTAAAAAGGCATTGGAATTGGCCGCGGAAGAAGCGCGTTCCCTGGGCCATAATTATATCGGCACAGAGCATCTCTTGTTAGGATTAATCCGCGAAGGCGAAGGGGTGGCCTCGCAGGTCCTCTTAAATTTAGGCCTGGATTTAAACACGGTGCGCAACGAAGTGATGGAGCTTTTAGGCTCGGCCCTGCCGGGCGTTGTCAGCGCCGGCGCAAAAACCAAAACCCCTGCCCTGGATGCCTTTGGCCGGGACCTGACCGTCCTGGCCCGGGAAAATAAGCTTGACCCGGTGATTAACCGTAAAAACGAGACTGAACGGGTGATCCAGATATTAAGCCGCCGCACCAAGAATAATCCGGTACTTCTGGGTGAGGCAGGCGTAGGAAAGACTGCGATTGTGGAAGGCTTAGCGCAGCTGATTGTCGCCGGTAACGTCCCGGAGGTATTGCGGGGCAAGCGTATCGTGGTCCTGGATTTAGCCCTGATGGTTGCCGGTACAAAATACCGCGGGCAATTTGAGGAAAGAATCAAGGCAGTGATGGAGGAAATAAAGCGCTCGCAGGATGTAGTTATTTTTATTGATGAGTTGCACACTTTAGTCGGCGCAGGCGCCGCCGAGGGCGCCATCGATGCTTCGAATATTCTAAAGCCTGCCCTCTCCCGGGGGGAAATGCAGTGTATCGGCGCCACCACTATGGATGAATACCGCAAATATATCGAAAAAGACGCGGCCTTGGAGCGCAGGTTCCAGACTATTATGGTGGAGCCGCCTTCGGTAGAGCAGACCGTTGAGATACTTAAGGGCTTAAGGGATAAATACGAGGCCCACCACCGGGTGACCTTTACTGACGGGGCCTTGCAGGCGGCGGTAAAATTATCCGACCGTTACATCAGCGGCAGGTTTCAACCGGATAAGGCCATTGACCTCATTGATGAGACCGGTTCGCGCGCCAGGCTTAATGTCCTGATTGTTCCGCCGCAGATTAAAGAATTAGAAGGGAAAGTGGAATCTTTAAGGAAGGAAAAAGAGGTTTATATAAAATCTCAGGATTTTGAGAGAGCCGCATCGCTTAGGGATCAGGAGAGGCAGGCGCGCCAGGAACTGGAGCAGCTGAACCACGAATGGTCGCAGGCCAAGGATAAGATGCGGCCGGAGGTTACCGAAGAAGACATCGCCAAGATTGTGGCGCAGTGGACGGGTATTCCTATTTTCAGGTTAGAGGAGAAAGAGAGCGAAAAATTATTAAAGATAGAAGAAGAGCTGCATAAACGCGTGGTCGGACAGGAGGAGGCCATCTCTTCTATCGCCCATGCGGTGCGCAGGTCCCGCGCCGGCATCAAAGACCCCAGAAGGCCGATCGGTTCGTTTATATTTTTAGGCCCCACCGGCGTGGGAAAGACCCTTCTGGCGCGCGCCCTGGCCGACTTTATGTTCGGTGACGAGGAGGCGCTTTTACAGCTGGATATGTCGGAATACATGGAAAAATTTAATGTCTCCCGCCTCATCGGTGCGCCTCCGGGCTATGTCGGTTATGAAGAGGGAGGGCAGCTTACCGAAAAGGTCAGGCGCCGGCCTTACGCTGTAATCCTGCTGGATGAAATCGAGAAGGCGCATCCCGATGTCTTCAACCTGCTGCTACAGGTTTTTGAAGAGGGCCGCCTTACCGACAGCTTCGGCAGAAAAGTCGATTTCCGCAATACCGTCATTATCATGACTTCCAATGTCGGGGCTGAGCTTATCCGCCGTACCGGGTCGCTCGGCTTTAAGACCCAGAAAGAAGAAATAACTTATCAGGAGATGAAAGATAAACTGCTGGAGGAAGTCAAACGCACCTTTAAACCCGAATTTTTAAACCGCATCGACGATATCATCGTTTTCCGTCCCCTGGTAAAAGAAGATTTAGAAAAAATCATTGAGATTGAAATAGGTTTTGTGGCGCAGAGGCTGAAAGACCAGGGTATGGCTTTAGAGGTGGCGCCGCAAGCCAAAGATTTTCTTATAGAGAAGGGCTTTGACCCGGTTTTCGGAGCGCGGCCTTTAAAGAGGACTATTCAGAGGTTCTTAGAAGATCCTTTAGCTTCCGACATCATCTCCAAGCGCTTTAAGGAGGGTTCCGCCATCAAGGTCTCGCGTAAAAACGAGGAGCTGGTTTTCGAATGATAAAAAATCATTTATTTATCCTGGTCGGAAAAAAGGTAATGGGGTTTTTCAGTTTTATGGGCGGTTTGTCTAGCCTGACTGCACAGTCTTTTTATCTGACCTTTGTGCCGCCTTTTAAAAGATACCGCATAATAGAGCAGATGAAAAAAGCCGGTTACGACAGCCTGCCGATAGTGTCGCTGGTGGCTTTATTTATCGGTTTTATCTTTGCCCTTCAGATGGCTTATTTTATGCAGCGGCTGGGTTCTGAGATTTATATTGCCAGCCTCGTCGCCCTGGCATTGGTAAGAGAATTAGGTCCGGTGATTACGGCGCTGGTAGTGGCGGGCCGCGTGGGAGCTGCTATTACCGCGGAGCTGGGTTCGATGCAGGTTACCGAACAGATAGACGCGCTGGAGACCTTGGCGACGAACCCCATAAAATACCTGGTGGTACCGAGGTTCTTAGCCTTAGCAGTGGTCATGCCGCTGTTAACGTTATACGCTGACGCCGTAGGTATATTCGGAAGCTACCTGATCTGCGTTAATAAACTGGGCATATCTTCAAATATGTATATAAGGTTTACCTTCGATGCCCTGTTGTTTAAGGATTTATTTACCGGGCTTTTTAAGACGATATTCTTCGGCATGATCATCGCCCTGGTCAGCTGTTATGAAGGCTTTAACGTGGAAGGGGGTGCCGAGGGTGTGGGCCAGGCAACTATGCGTTCGGTGGTCATCACCTTTATCATGATTATCATTGCCGACTGTTTCTTTACGGCTTTGTTTTACTTTATCTTTCCTTAAAAACATATACGATGATTATAAAACTTGAGGGGGTAACTAAGTCTTTCGGCGTGCATGGCGTGCATAAGGTCCTGGATAATATGAGCCTGGAAATAGAGGAAGGCTCGACTATCGTGATTATCGGCCGTTCCGGATGCGGCAAAAGCGTAACCCTCAAACATATCGAGGGGATCATGCGGCCTGAGGCCGGCAAGGTCTATGTTTTCGGACAGGAGATTCTTAGCTTGGAAGAAAAGGAATTAAACGCATTGCGCATGCGCATGAGTTTGGTTTTTCAGGGAGGCGCCTTATTTGACTCGATGAATGTGGGAGAAAACATAGGCTTCAGTCTTATAGAGCACCAGCGGATGGAAGGAAAGGCGCTCCTGGAGAGGATAGAAGAGTCTTTATGCATGGTAGATTTATGCGGCGTGGCTACTCTTATGCCCTCGGAATTAAGCGGCGGCATGAGAAAGCGCGTGGCCCTGGCCCGGGCAATTTGTACGCGGCCGGAAATCATCCTTTATGATGAGCCGACCACCGGCGTAGACCCGATTACCGCAGACAGCATCAACGAACTGATCAGAAGCCTGCACGATAAATTAAAAGTTACTTCCATCGTGGTCACCCACGATATGAAGAGCGCCTATAAGGTAGCAGACAGAATCGCCATGCTTTATAACGGTAAAATTATTGCCGACGGCACCCCCGAACAGATACAGAACTCCGATAATCCGGTGGTGCATCAGTTCATCAACGGCTTAGCACTTGGCCCGATTACCGAAACCATCGAGCGGCCTAAAATACAATATTAATAAGAAGAGGGAGGTCCTTAAATGCTATTCGGCAGAACAAAAGTGGAATTAAAGGTTGGTCTTTTTGTTTTTTTAGGACTATCGATCCTGGCCGTATTTGTTTTATCCATCGGCAGTTTTAAGACCTGGACTTCCGGCAAGACGGTCAATTTTGTCTTTCATTTTGTAAACGGCTTAAAGCTGGGAGCGCCGGTCAGGTACGCCGGCGTGGACGTCGGAGAAATAAAGTCCATCAGCCTTATTGCTCCTGAAGGCGAAGGAAAAATCAAGGTAAAGCTAGTCTGCTGGGTAAAGAAGGATGTCCAGATTCCGCTAGATTCGGTGATCTGGGTGAATACCCTCGGTCTTTTAGGCGAAAAATATGTCGAAATTATCCCCGGTAAAAACTTTGCCAGCGTCTTAGCCGAAAACGATGAATTATGCGGTATGGACCCTATCTCGATGCAGGAAGTAACAGACATGGCCAACAGGCTGGTACATAACGTGGATGATGTGATCTTAAAGATCAAAAACGGGGAAGGTACTGTCGGCAAGCTCTTAAACGACGACAGCATTTACAACGAAATAGAAGCCTTGGTGAAAGATCTCAGAAAGCATCCCTGGAAGTTATTCTGGAAGACCAAAGAGAAGAAGGATAAATAACCGCCAGATGAAGACCAAGACAGTTTTTTCCTGCCAGAGTTGCGGCCACCAGTCTCCCAAATGGCTGGGTAGGTGCCCTGACTGTAACAGCTGGAATTCTTTCGTAGAGGAAGATTATGTTTTTTCCTCCGGCAAGGAAAAAGAGCGGGTCTCTCTTTACAAAGAAGGGCCGGTTTTATTAAAAGATGTCAAGATCAAAGGAGAGGAGCGCCTGAAAACAGGCATCCTGGAACTGGATAGAGTCTTAGGCGGCGGGATAGTCAGGGGCTCGGTAATTTTAATCGGCGGCGACCCCGGAATCGGTAAATCCACAATTTCGCTTCAGGTCTCCAATCAGCTGACCCAGAAAGGCGCCACCGTCCTTTATGTCAGCGGCGAAGAGTCAGTCTCACAGACCAAGCTGCGGGCCAGCCGGCTAGGTACCGGCGATAGAGCGGATAGCCTCTATATCGTAAACCAGACGGATTTATCCCTGATTATTGAGTATATCAAAAAGATTAATCCGGACGTGGTGATTATTGATTCTATTCAGGTAATCTTTGAGCCGACGATCAGTTCCTCGCCCGGTAGCGTCAGCCAGGTAAGGGAATGCGCGGGGATACTCACCCAGTTAGCCAAGACCTCCGGGATTTCGGTTTTTGTTATCGGCCATGTCACCAAGGAAGGCACTATCGCCGGGCCGCGCGTTTTAGAGCATATTGTGGATACGGTGCTCTATTTCGAGGGGGATAGGTTTTCACTCTACCGGATATTAAGGGCGGTGAAGAACCGGTTTGGTTCTACCAATGAGATCGGGGTTTTCGAAATGAGTTCATCGGGCCTGGCGGAAGTGAAGAATCCTTCGGAGATATTTTTATCGGAAAGGCCGAAGGATGTCTCAGGTTCCGTAGTAGCGTCGGTTTTAGAAGGGTCGCGTCCGCTGTTGGTTGAAATCCAGGCGTTAGTCAGTAAATCTAATTTCGGCTATGCGTTACGGCGCGCGCAGGGGTTTGATTATAACCGGATGGGGCTGTTGGTGGCGGTGCTGGAAAAAAGAATAGGCCTGCACCTGGAGGCAGAGGACATATTTGTCAACGTGGCAGGCGGCATAAAGATAGTGGACCCGGCGGCGGACCTGGCAGTAGCGGTAGCGATAGCCTCGGCCTTCCGCGAGCAGCTGATCATTGCCGATACCGTAGTTTTAGGCGAGGTAGGCCTGGCAGGAGAGGTCAGGAGCATCGCACAAGTTTCCCTGCGTATCAACGAGGCGGAGAAATTAGGGTTTAAGCACTGTATATTGCCGGGAAATAATTATAAGAATTTAAATTATAAGAAAGGCGGTATAGAACTGGTACCGGTTTCTACGTTGAAGGAAGCTTTGGATATCGCAACCGCAAAGGCGCAACCGCAAAACCGCTAAATATTTTGCGATTTAGCGTTAACGCCCGAACATATATGATTGTTCGGCGTGCACTTACTGTGTTAACGCCCGAACATATATGATTGTTCGGCGTGCACTTACTGTGCAAAGGAGGTAATGATATGAATTTATTATCCGTACGTATTCTTTTTATGATCAGCGGCATGATTATCGGTTATCAGAGTTTAGCCCCCAAGGGTGTGGGCGCGAGCATCTTAGGGGTGCTAATCGGAGCGGTAGCAAGCCTGGTGATTATCCTGCTTGAGTTCGGCATGCGTAAAGTTTCTATGCGCGGGCTATCCAGTTCCGTCTTCGGCCTGATCCTGGGCCTGATTATGGCAAAACTGGTTACCGATGCCTTCAGCCTGGTGGCTATCTCGGACCCGAACCTTTCTTTTGTCAGGGTAACCCTGACTCTGGTTTTCTGCTATCTGGGTATGGTCATCGGCCTGCGCGGGAAAGACGAATTCAATATCATTATCCCTTATGTAAAACTGCGCCGGCAGGACCAGACCGAAGAGGTCACGCTTGTAGATACCAGCGTCATCGTGGACGGCCGCATCGTGGATATCTGTAAAACAAAATTTATCGATGGCAAGCTGGTTATACCGCGCTTTGTTTTAAGGGAATTGCAGCAGATCGCCGATTCTACCGACCCGATGAAGCGCCAGAGGGGCAGGAGGGGCCTGGAGACGCTGCAGACCTTGCAGAAGGAGCCAGGACTGGATATAACTTTGCATGAGGAGGATTTTCCGGAGACCGGCGAAGTAGATGCGAAGCTGGTTAAGTTAGCCAAGCTCATGGAAGCTAAGATTATGACCGTGGATTTTAACTTAAACCGGGTGGCCAGCATCCAGGGGATTAAAGTGCTTAATATCAATGAACTGGCCAACGCCTTAAAGCCGGTGGTCTTTCCGGGCGAACGCATGCAGCTTAAATTAATCAAGGAGGGTAAAGAATATAACCAGGCCATAGGATATCTTGACGACGGCACGATGGTGGTGGTCGAGGAAGCCCGCCGGCTTATCGGCCATGATGTGAAAGTGGTGGTTACCTCGGTACTGCAGACGCAGGCAGGCAGGATGATCTTTACTAAAATAGAGAAGTAGTATGTATTTGACAGCAATACTCCTTGCGGCGGGCAAAGGCCAAAGATTTAAAACGAAGACCCCCAAGCCGCTGGTCAAAATCAAATCTCGGCCCGTTATTGCCTATTCTCTTAAGGCGTTTCAGGAAAGCCCTTACATTAAAGATATCATTGTCGTAGTCAATGCCGATAACAAAAAAAGCATCGTAACTTTAATCCGCCGTTGGCGGCTAAAGAAGATTAGAAATATAGTTTTGGGGGGGCGCCGCAGGCAGGACTCGGTAAAGAATGCCTTAAGGGTTGTGGATGCCAGTGCGGAGCTAGTTTTAATCCATGACGCCGCCCGGCCGTTCATCGGTCAAGATATTATCTTAAGGGTGATAAGACAAGCGGAGAAAACGGGCGCTGCAATTGCGGGTATTCCCGTTAAGGCAACGATTAAGCAGCTTAAGAATAAAACAGTAGCAAAAACTTTGCCGAGAAAATACCTTTGGGAGGCACAGACACCGCAGGTTTTTAAAAAAGATCTGCTTTTAAAGGCTTATCGGCAATTTGGCCATCGGCAGGTAACCGATGACGCATCATTGGTAGAGAAATTAGGGGCTAAAGTTAAAGTAGTTATGGGTTCATGCTCTAACATTAAGATAACCACGCCGGAGGATTTAATTATCGCTCGGGCTATTGCCAGGAATATAATATGACCTACAGAATCGGCATAGGATATGATATCCACCGTTTAACCGAAGGCCGGAAATTATTTCTCGGCGGGATCCAGATTCCTTATGCTAAGGGGCTTCTCGGCCATTCTGACGCAGACCCGCTAATACACGCTATCTGCGACGCCTTATTGGGTGCTGCGGGAGAGCCGGATATAGGGGAGAATTTTCCGGATACTGACCCGGCATATGAAAATATCGAGAGCCTAGAATTACTGAAAAAAGTAGATCTCTTGCTTAAAGCTAAGGGCTTGGCGATAGGCAATATAGATACGGTAGTGATTGCCCAGGAGCCGCTACTATCCCCTTATAAAAAACAGATGCGGCAGAAAATCGCTGCCACCCTTAAAATTAAAGAAGATTGCGTCAGCATCAAAGCCAAGACGAACGAAGGTTTAGGCGCAACCGGCAGAGGCGAGGCAATTGCCTGCTATGCCGTGGCTGCAATAAACACCAAGGAGGCCTAAATGGATATATTGACGGCAATATTAGCCATTCTTTTAGTTATATTTGTCTTAAAGGTTATCTTGATAGTTCTTTTTTTCCATCAGGAAATAAAGGCCGCCAGAGACAGGGATCCGGCAGCCAAGGGTTTTTTAGAGATCATCCTGCTTTATCAGGGGCTGCATGCTATTATTAACCACCGCATCGCGCACTTTTTCTATCAAATCCACTTTTATTTTTTAGCGCGCGGGATGAGCCAGTTTTCCAGATTTTTTACCGGGATTGAAATACACCCCGGGGCAAAAATCGGTAAAAGTTTTTTCATCGACCACGGCATGGGCGTAGTAATCGGGGAGACCGCCGTTATCGGCGATAGCGTGCTCCTCTATCAGGGAGTGACCCTCGGAGGGACCGGCCTGGAAAAAGGCAAACGCCACCCTACCATCGGCAATAATGTAGTCATCGGAGCAGGGGCAAAGGTATTAGGCAACATTACCATAGGAGATAATTCTTATATCGGGGCCAATGCCGTGGTGATTAAGGATATCCCGCCGAATTCTACCGTTGTCGGAGTACCGGGGAGGATTACCAAACAGGAAGGCAAAAAAATCGACGTCGGCCTCGACCATAGCCACACCCTTGATCCGATTATGCAGAATATCGAAGAACTGGAAAATAGAATAAAAAAACTAGAAGGTAAATGAGTTGTGGGTTATGGGGGTGAGTATAAAACCCACAACACATAACCCAATACCAGACTCACAACCCAAAACCCATACTCACAACCTAATATAATGTCCATCCACATATATAATTCTCTCACCCGCAAAAAAGAAGAATTCATCCCACTTAACCCGCAAGAGATAAAAATGTACGTTTGCGGCCCGACGGTTTACGATGAACCGCATGTCGGTCATGCCCGCAGCGCCTATATATTCGATGTCATAAGACGGTATTTAATATATAAAGGTTACAAGGTCAGATTCGCAAGAAATGTAACCGACGTGGATGATAAGATTATTGATAAGGCCGCAAAAGAATTCCCCGGCGAAGACTTAAAGAAGGCTTGCGAAGGCGTCGCCGATAAATACCTTAAGTCTTATCACGAGGCCCTAAAAGAACTAAGTATTGATATTGGCAGAGAAGTGATCCTTGAGCCCAAGGCCAGTGACTATATTCCCAAAATGGCAGATTTCATTCAGGACCTTATCAAGAGAGGCGTAGCCTATCCTTCGGGAGGGGATGTTTATTTTGATATTACTAAGGCAAAAAATTACGGCAAATTATCAAATCAGGCGCCGGATAGAATGGAGGCAGGCTCAAGAGTCTCTCCTACGGAAAATAAAAGGGATCCTCTGGATTTTGCTCTTTGGAAATCCGCCAAGGAAAATGAGCCCTCCTGGGACAGCCCGTGGGGAAAGGGAAGGCCCGGCTGGCATATAGAATGCTCGGTGATGAGCTCGGATGTTCTGGGGGACGAATTTGATATTCACGGCGGCGGGATAGACCTGATTTTCCCTCACCATGAAAATGAAATTGCGCAGTCCGAAGGTGCAGGTAAAAAGTTCGCCAGATTCTGGGTACATCACGGCCTGCTGACGATAAACGGCCAGAAGATGGCCAAGTCATTAGGTAATTTTATAACCATCAAAGATGTGTTAAATAAATATCCCGCCGATGTCTTGAAAATATTTTATCTACAGGCGCATTATTCAAGTCCCATAGATTTTACATGGGAAAGGCTAGAAGCAACTAAAAGCGCTTATAAAAGTATAGTCATTTTAAGAGAGAAATTACAAAAGGAATACGGGACAGTAGATATTACTGAAGTGGTTAGAGGCGGGGCGGGAGCGATGTTGCAGTTCAAGAATAAATTTATCGAATCCATGGACGATGATTTTAACACGCCAAAGGCATTAGCAGTTTTATTTGATATGATTAATAGGTGCAATATCGAGTTAGATGGTAATAACAAAGACAAGGATTACAAGCTTCGTTATGCCTTAGATATTATGAAAGAAATGACGGAGGTTTTTGGTTTGTCTTTTTTATACGAGTCTTCCGGTGTTCTTTCCGATAATGAGGTTGAATTTCAAATAGTAGCCAGGTTAAATTTTAAAAAACAAAAAGATTTTACTGCGGCAGATAGCATACGGAAAAGATTGGAAGAGCAAGGCATAATATTAGAAGATACCAAAGACGGCAAGACCACCTGGCGTAGAAAATTATGAAAGGCATATTTATTACTCTTGAAGGTTCTGAGGGCTGCGGCAAGAGCACGCAGTCAAAGCTGGCTTACGCGTATCTAAAAAAGAGAGGTTATCGGGTAGCATATTTGCGCGAGCCGGGCGGAACGGAAATCAGCGAGAAAATAAGAAAGATCCTGCTGGATGCCAAAAACAATTCCATGTCGCCGGCTTGCGAGATGCTGCTTTACACGGCAGCGCGCGCGCAACTGGTTGGTGAGGTCATTCTGCCGGCGCTTTCAGAAGGTAAAATCGTGATTTGCGACAGGTTCCTGGATTCTACCCTGGCCTACCAGGGTTACGGCTTGGGGATGGATATAAAAATTATTCAGCACTTAGGCAGCATTGCTACCAGCGGCATTAAGCCGGATCTGACGATATTGCTGGATTTACCGGTGAAGAAGGGCCTGAAGAAATGCGGAAACGCCAAAGACCGCATTGAACAGAGAAGCCTCGAATATCATCTGCGCGTAAGAAAAGGGTATCTTAAGTTAGCAAAAAATGAGCCGCGGCGGATCAGGATAATTAAAGTAGAAAAAAATAAGTCTGCCACCCAGAGGGCGATCAGGGCAGTCATAGAAAATTTCTTAAAGGCACATTAAATAAAGATGGGATTCGGCGATATTAAAGGACAAGATAGGCCGATAGAGATTTTAAAGAGTTACTTAAATAGCCTTAAATTCGCCGGGGCTTATTTATTTACCGGGCCCGAGGGAGTGGGCAAGCGTCTGGCCGCGCGCACTTTTGCCAAGGCCTTAAACTGCCTGAAGCAAAAAGAGGATTCCTGCGACAGCTGCTCCTCCTGTTTGAAAATTGAAAAAAATAACCATCCTGATATACACTTTATCGGCCCGGCGGATTCAGAGGCGATCAAGATAGAAGAGGTCCGCCAGCTGAAACAGGATATCAGCCTTAAATCTTACGAAGCAGATTTTAAAGTCTTCATTATTGACGATGCGCACAAGCTGACCGCTGAAGCTTCTAACGCGCTTTTAAAAATCCTGGAAGAGCCTCCTGCGGAGAGCGTGATTATCTTAGTCACGGCAAAGCCGCAGTTACTATTTAAGACCATCATCTCGCGCTGCCAGAGGATAAAGTTTTTTTCCCTGCAAAGAGCAAGCCTGGAAACGATCCTGAAGGAGGATTACCGCTTGGACGGAGCTCTCGCGCATTTTTTAGCCTATTTTTGCGAAGGCAGGATCGGACAAACTTTGAGATTAAAAGATGCCGATATATTAAGAGAAAAGAATAGGGTCATCGATATGTTCAGCACTTCTCCTGCGGCAGGCCTGGATAATCTTGCCAGGGAAAGCACCAGGCAGGATATACGCCGCTATTTAAATTTGCTTGCCGGCTGGTTCAGGGATATATATTTAATGAAGATAGGCATAGCGCATGCGCAACTGATTAATCTTGACCGCCGCGATGAACTGCTGCGGCTGATACACCGCTATAGCTGGCCGGAGCTGGAGAGTATATTTAAGTGCATTTCGGATTCCTTAGGGTACATAGAGCAAAATGTAAATACAAAACTACTTTTATCTAACTTAAAGGCAGAACTATGGAAAGAAAAATTCTAGTCAGGTTAAGGGATTCCGGCCAGACCTATCTGTATAATTCCGCCGGCGATCTAGGTTTTAAAGACGGCGATTATGTCATCGTGGAGCATGACCGCGGCCTGGATTACGGGCAGATCCTTTCCCCGAAAGACGCTACCTCAGAGGCAGAATCCAAAGAGCCGCTGAAGAAAATTTTGCGCCTTGCCGGCGCAGACGACCTTAAGCAGATCGACGATAACCGCGCCAGGGCCAAGGAGGCTTTTAATACCTGCATTAAAAAGATCAAGGAGCATAAGCTGGCAATGAAGCTGGTGCAGGCAGAGTATTCTTTTGACCGGACCAAGATCATCTTTTATTTTACCGCCGCCGGAAGGGTGGATTTCCGTAACTTAGTCAAAGACCTGGCCAAGATTTTTAAGGCCAGGATAGAATTGAGGCAGATCGGCGTGCGCGATGAGGCCAAGATATTCGGGGGCTTTGGTTCCTGCGGCAGGGAGCTCTGCTGTGCCAAGTTCCTGAAGGATTTTGAGCCGGTCACTATCAAAATGGCCAAGGAGGAGGGGCTGCCCCTGAATCCTCCCAAGATATCCGGCCTTTGCGGAAGGCTGATGTGCTGCCTTAGTTTTGAATATGAGACCTACAAACTTTTAGCCAAAGGCCTTCCCCGCGAGGGAGAGCATGTGCATACGCCGCAGGGAAAAGGCAAGGTCTTAAGCGTTAATGTCTTCAAGCGCACTGCTACCGTAGAATTAGAAGACGGCGTGCAGATAGAGGTAGCTTATAAAGAGAAAGAACATGACAAGTAAGTTTTATATCACTACCCCTTTATATTACGTGAATGCCTCCCCGCATATCGGCCATTCCTACACCACCATCGCTGCGGATTGCCTGGCACGCTATATGCGCAAAAACTTAGGTAAAGAGCGGGCCTGGTTATTAACCGGTACCGACGAGCACGGCCAGAAGATTCAGAAAGCTGCCGACGAGGCGAAACTAGCCCCTAAGGAATTCACCGATAAAATGGTAGTGCAGTTTAAAAAACTGTGGGAGAAGCTGAATATTTCTTACGATGATTTTATCCGTACTACCGAAGACAGGCATGTAAATTTTGTGCGGCAAGTTTTGGAGGGCCTTTATAAAAAAGGCGATATTTATGAGGATAAATACGAGGGTTGGTATTGTACCCCCTGCGAAACATTCTGGATGGAAACACAGCTAGATGGACAGCTCTGCCCGGACTGCAAGAGGCCGGTAGAGAGAATCAGCGAGACTAATTTTTTCTTTAAATTATCCAAATACCAGGATTGGCTGATTACGTATATCGAGGCGCATCCTGACTTTATCAAGCCGGATATCCGGCGCAACGAAGTCTTAAGTTTTTTAAAGTTGAATAAATTAAACGACCTCTGTGTCTCGCGGCCGAAAGAACGTTTAAGCTGGGGCATACCTTTGCCATTCAGCCCGGGACACGTCACCTATGTCTGGTTTGATGCGCTGATAAATTATATCAGCGCCGTCGGGACATTCGATGCGCAGGGTAATTACCGTTCCGAGTGGTGGCCGGCAGATGTGCACCTCATCGGCAAAGATATTTTAAGGCAGCATGCCGTTTACTGGCCGATTATGCTGGAGGCCTTAAACATAGAGCTGCCCAAGACAGTCTTTGCCCATGGCTGGTGGTTGATCGGTGAAAGCAAGATGTCCAAGTCGCGCGGAAACGTGGTCTCTCCGCTAGAGGTGGTGGATAAATACGGGATAGACGTATATCGATATTTTCTCCTGCGTGATGTGCCTTTTGGCGGGGACGGAAATTTTTCAGAGGAAGCCATTATTAAAAGGTTTAACAGTGACTTGGCAAATGACTTGGGTAATTTAGTATATAGGACACTGACGATGATTGAGAAATATTATCAGGGAAATATCCCTAATATAGAAATAAATAAAATAGAATACGATGCGCAAGGCGAAAAAATCAAAGCTAAAATTAGAGCTATTGATCAGGAAGTTGCCTTCTTTATGAGCGCCGCTATTTTAAATTATAGCTTAGCCCTGGAAAAGATTTGGGAATTGATTAATATGGCGAATAAATATGTCGAAGAGACCAAGCCCTGGAACTTAGCCAAAGAAAATAAAACTAGAGACCTGGAAGGTTTTATCCGTTTATTAGTCGACGTAATCAGGGAGGTGGCGGATAAGGTTTACCCCTTCATGCCGCAAACCGCAGAATCAATAATGCAGCAGTTAGGCCAGGATAAAATTAATAAAGGCAAACCTTTATTTCCCCGGATAGATGTTGGTTGATACGCATTGCCATCTGGATTTCCCCGATTTTAAAGAGGATCTTGACCAAGTCATTCAGCGCGCAAAAGATAAGGGTATAGCTTATATTATTAATAT
>Ga0163200_1000261_pt1 | contig 24271 bp, 20 predicted proteins | sample PL_2010_200m_FD_113535 | JGI IMG/M metagenome (GOLD analysis project Ga0163200, IMG submission 113535) | Freshwater microbial communities from Powell Lake, British Columbia, Canada to study Microbial Dark Matter (Phase II) - PL_2010_200m | ecosystem: Environmental > Aquatic > Freshwater > Lake ... | reverse complement strand
TCGCGTCGAGGCCAGTCAGCCAGTGGCCGTCGGCACTGCGCGCATGTAGCTTACTGCGCAGCTGATCGAGAGATCGGTCCTCGCTGACAAAACCAGGCGTGCTGATATCCACCAGCTGCAGGCACTCCTGCGTGGCATGACGCCGCAGCCAGATGATCTCGCGGGCGCAGAGCGGGCAGGCAGCGTCGACATAGAGCGTAAGCGGCAGTTTCGGAGACATTGCACAATCCTGTACTTGTATAACCTCTGTACAGCCTATGCCTGCAGACCCTGAGTTACAATGCGCCCATTCCCTTGCATGAGCTGTCCGCGTCATGACTGAATTTGCCCGTGCTTCTTCGCTGCTTTCGTCTTCATCGCTCAAGCAGGAAGAGTTGTTCCCGATCCGAGAGGTATCACGCCTGACCGGTGTCAATCCGGTCACCCTGCGTGCCTGGGAGCGCCGCTATGGCTTGATCCAACCGACCCGCACCGAGAGCGGCCATCGTCTGTATTCGATGGCCGATGTCGAAGCGGTGCGCAGCATCGTGGCATGGACGGAGCGCGGCGTGGCGGTAAGCAAGGTGGGCAGCATTCTGTCGCGCAGTGCCGCAACCCGAGCGGCGGTGCCGCCCGAGCAGCAGGAAGCCGTCGCTGGAGAATGGGGCGAATGGCAGGCTCAGGTGCAGCGGGCAATAAGCAGTTTCGACGAGAGCCGCCTTGATCAGGTCTATGGACAGATCTTCTCGACCTATCCATTACCGGTCGTTTTTCAGGATGTGCTGTTGCCGTTGTGGCAGCAGTTACTGGTGCGCCAGGATGAGTTCGGGCAGACCAGCGAGTGGCTCTTTTTTGACAATTTCTTGCGTGCCCGCGTGCTGCAGCGACTGCAACTTGCGCGAGCCCAGGCGGAAGATCGCGTGCTGCTGGCGGCTGTCCCAGGACAATGCCGCGAGCTGGAGTTGTTGATTGCCGGCCTGCTGCTTTCCAGTGACGAGGTTGCCGTCAACGTGCTGGCTATCGGCCAACCGCTGGATGAGCTGACCCTGATCTGTGAAAAGGTTCGCCCACGCGCATTGGTGCTGTATTCCAATGTTCCGCCCAACGCAGCCTTGCTCAAGCAGTTTGCGAAGCTTGCGCTCAGCCTCGACTGCCCTCTGGCCATGGCGGGTGAGGCCGCCGAATTTTCCCAGGAAGGGCTGCGCGGATCGCCCATTGCTTGCCTGGGAAATGCCGGCAAGCTGATGCAGCGCCGTCTGCTGCAGTTCCTCGATGGGCATCTGGACACCTGAAGACGGCCGGACTTGCCGAGCTGACTCCAGGGTTTGATGCTTAAGCATCATTGTGCCAAGCGAACCTCGGCGCGATCCTCCCAGACTCACTGCCGGAACACGTCGCCCAATGCACACGTCTGTCGATCCTGTTCAGCAACCGTCGCAAATTATTCTTCCCAATGGGCTGCGCGTGCGCCTGATTCCGTTGCTCGGCAGCTCGCAGGCCGCAGCACTGGTGCGAGTCCACGCCGGTTCGCATGACGCACCGAGTGCCTATCCTGGGCTGGCGCATTTTCTTGAGCATCTGCTGTTTCTCGGCAGCCGGAATTACACTGCGGCCGAAGGTCTGATGCCCTTCGTTCAAGGATGTGGAGGGCAGCTGAACGCATCGACCCGTGAACGACATACCGACTTCTTCTTTCAGTTGCCAGCCGACCAGCTCGAAGAGGGCTTGCGTCGTCTCGTAGATATGCTCGCCAATCCGCTGCTGGACCCTGGTGCGCAGCTGCGTGAACGCGAGGTGCTGCAGGCCGAATACCAAGCGCGTGCGCAGGACGCCGAAACGCTATGCGATGCGGCGCTGGGACACGCGCTCGACCCCACCCACCCGTTCGCGGGCTTTCATGCTGGCAACCGCGACACGCTCCCGGTAGAGGACGTAGCCTTTCAGGAGGCGCTGCTTGGCTATCATCGGCGGTTTTACCACGCCGGCCAGATCGAGCTGCTATTGGGCGGGCCTCAGCACGAAGAGGTCTTGCAGTGTCTCGCCGAGCGAATGGATGCTGGGCTCGTCAGCCATCCCTTGGTGCGGCGCGAAGTCCCGCCTTTGCGCTGTAAGGCTAACGGCTGGTTTCGCTTGCAGCTCAGCAATGCTCAGCCACGCCTTCTACTGGCGTTCGCGCTTGACGGGTTGCCGGAGCACGCCGTACCGGCGCTGGATTACCTGTCCACCTGGCTCGCGTCTGAAGCGCCAGGAGGGCTTACCCAACGCCTGCGTGATGCCGAACTGTGTCAATCGGTGAAGCTGCGCATTCCTTATTGGTATGCGGAGCAGGGCGTTGTGGTCGTGGAGTTGTTACCGACGGAACTCGGAATGGCGGCACCGGCCGAGCTGGTCGGAGCCGTGCTCGACTGGTTGCGTTTCTTTTCCGACGATGCACGTTGGCAGCCATGTCATGAGGAATATCAGCGCATCCGCCATCGAAGCCTGCAGAACGCCGAACCGCTGACACGGCTACGGTACTGGGTGGATCCGCTGGCCTGGAGCCTCAACAGCGAAGAAGCTGCGATTAAACAGGCGCTTTCATTGCTCACAGCGCAGATGCTCGGCTGCGCGCCGCTGGTCCTTATCACCGACAAGACCAGCTGCCCGGCCATTGAAACCAGCGGTTTTCCGCTGTGCCTGCAGTCCGAACCGCCGCAGCAGACAGTGCCCACCGACTGGGGCTGGCAACAGCCAGCTGCGAATCCCTGGTTGAAACCCGAATTACTGCGCTATGAAGCGGCTGATATCTCGCCTGCACTGCGTTGGCAGGGTCCGGAAGACATGAGCGGACAGGGCGCTTTGTTTTTACGCTGGCAGTTCATGCGAGGCGAGTCTTTCCCCGCCTTGTCGCACACCCTGATGCATGCGCTGCAGTCAGTTGCGTGGGCTGCCCAACAAGCTGGTGTAGCGCTGCGTTTCGAGGATCTCGGGGATGCCTGGTGCCTCAGGCTGGAAGGCTTTGCCGAGGCCATACCGGCAATTCTGAGCGACATCACGGCCGTGCTTAGCGCGCCGCCAGCCGCGGCGTTTACCGAAGGCCAAGCACTGGTTGACCGCGACGCGGCACTCAGCAGCGATGTAATGCTGGTCCGTCAGCTGCTCAACCGCCTGCCTCGCCTGCTAACCGATCCGACTGCGGTCCCAGGCCTGACCGCAGCCTCATCCTCACTGGCTCGGCTGTGGCAAACGGCACAGTGGCAAGGCCTGGCCATCGGCTTCGCGTCGTCCATGAGCGGACCGTTGACCGATGCGGTCCACACGCTGCCAGGAACGCCCATGCTAGTCCCGGTCGCTCGCAGCATGCCAGTAACGGTGAAACGCTGGCATGACGTCAGTGGCGCCGCCGCGATGCCCGAAACAGCATTTCTGCTGTTCTGCCCGTTGCCGGACCGTACCGCCAAATGCGAGGCGTCCTGGCGTGTGTTGGGGCGGCTGATCGAAGCTGATTTCTTCCGACGGTTACGGAGCGAGTTGCAACTGGGGTACGCCGTGTTCAGTCGCTTCTGTCAGTTCGGCGAGGAGGCCGGAATGCTGTTCGCCGTGCAGTCACCGACCGCCTCGGCCAACGAGATTCTCGATCACGTCGAGCAATTCCTGAGCGACAGCACATTGAAACTGGCCGAACAAGATGACGATGTGATCGAGCGAGCTGCACGCCAAGCCAGCGACCGTCATGTAGCCAGCGCATCGGACTTCCGCACCCAGGCCGAACAGGCATGGAAGAGCTTGCAGGCTGGGCATGAAATTGATCGACCCATCGAGGTCGCCGCCGCGATGCGCACCCTTCAGCGACAGGATCTGACGGTAGCCCTGGAAGCACTGCGCTTGGCCCGCGCGGGCTGGGTGGCTGTCGCCAATGCGTCGGCGCCTGATGCAGGCTGGACCTGACGCCCAATCCCACCGCAACTTCACTCGGCAGTTTCGCTTTCTGACCAGCCTCCGGCGGCTTCGGAGCTGTTGTCTTGCGTCTGATGATCGACCTAAGCGTAACGGTGTACGACCTAAGCGCTAGTCCGAACGGAACGGCAGGGAGGGCCTTTCCGCTCGCATCAGTGGTCCTGGCGAAAGTAGTAGCCAGTCGCCGCTATTGGAGCGTATGGCCCATCGGTTGTGCTTTCGATAATCCGCATCGACACGACTGCCTGTCGTCACATCAGCGGAGAGCGCCATGCACAACAAGAAGAAAGCGGTTACCACCTTACTGCCGTTGGCCTTAGCCAGCGCGATTGGCATGACCCTTAGCCAGTCGGCCGTTGCCGAAATCATGCTTTATGACAAGGATGACACCACCTTTACCGTCGACGGCTACTTCAACACCTTCTACGTCAGCAGCGATGTCGATCGTGCCGGGGAGCAGTTCGACCGGGACCAGTCCCGCGTGAAGATGGGTTTCCTGCCTAACTACATCGGTTTCAACTTCGGCAAGCAGCTCGACGAACTCAAGGTCGGCGGTCGCTCCTCCTTCTGGGTCACGATCAACGACAGCGACACCAACGGCACCGAGACCGGTATCGACGTGCGCCAGTTCTACGGCACGGCGTCGAACGATCAGTGGGGCGAGGTGCTCTTCGGTAAGGATTTCGGCTTGTTCGGCCGTTCCAACATATTCCTTGACGAGATGCTGACCGGATACGGCCAGGTCAGCGACACCCTGGGCCTGGTTGATTTCGGCGGCGTGTCCTTCGGCAACATCGGCACGGGTTACCCGTATCCGTTCCCAACCTCCCAGGTCACCTATCGCTCGCCGGTAATGAGCGGCCTCCGTGTGGCGGTAGGCATCATGGACCCGGTCGATACTACGAACGACGCCAGCAGCGCCCTGGACGAGGCCTATCAGGATAGCCCGCGCTTCGAAACCGAGATTACCTACCAGTTCGAGGTTGCCGGTGCTCAGATCTATTCCTGGGTCAACGGCATGCAGCAGACCTCTAAGAACACCGACAGCACCGTGGACGAGGTTGATTCCCAAGGCGTCGGCTACGGCGTACAGGCCAAGATGGGCGGGTTCTCTGTCACTGCGTCAGGCTTCCAGGCCGAGGGTATCAATCCGTTCTATACCAACAACGCAGGCGAAGCGCAGCTGCGTGACGTCGACAGCGACGGCTACCTGCTGCAAGGCTCCTACACGTTCGGCAAGAACCGCATCGCGCTGTCATCCGGCAAGACCAAGGATGACGGCAATGGCCTGGGAACGGCGGCCGATTACGAAACCCGTGGCATCGCCTATTTCCGCACCATCAATGACAACCTGAAGCTGGTCGCTGAAGTGAACCAGTTCGAGTTGACCGGACGGGACACGAGCGCCATTGACGAGGACACGCGTACCTACGCCATTGGTGCCGCGCTAAGTTTCTAACCCAGCCTGCGACAACCAGACGGATGCCTTTTTGGGGCATCCGTTTTTTTTCGTTCGATGCCTCACCTGCTGTCTCGGCAACCAACCCGTGCTGTTTCGTCGCTTTGCTACCTTGGCAGGCCGCAGGCGGTACTGAAGTAGCATGTTCGTGCCCTATGCCCTGACCAAGAATGGGGTCATACGATAACGGTGTATGGGGTGGGGTGCGTGATCGAGCAAGAATCCTTAGCGGTACGCACAGCAATGTCCGAAGCCCGGGACGCCGAAACGGTGGCTCAGGATCTGGCACGTCAGCTGATCCATCCGCATCTTGGCTTCGTCCTGTTTTTTTGCTCTGCCGAGTACGATTTGCCAGCACTGGGCAGTGCGTTGCACCAGTACTTCGGTGGCGTACGCATGGTGGGCTGTACATCGGCTGGAGAGATCACCTCGCAAGGCTACGGCCGCAGCTGCGTAACGGCGGTCGGCTTCGATCACCGCAACTTTTCCATCGCCTGCGAGCTGATCGACGAGATGGACCGCTTCAGCCTCACCGATGCGCAGCAACTGGTCGAACGGCTGGGCAGCGATTGCCGCAGCAACTCGCTGGCGCCGATCAAGGATCACAGTTTTGCCCTGACCCTGCTTGATGGGCTGTCCAGTCGCGAGGAGATCGTGCTGTCGGCGCTCAGTGCCGCCTTTGGCAGCATTCCGCATTTCGGCGGCTCGGCCGGTGATGACAATCATCTGACCGACACTCACGTCTATTACGACGGCAAGTTTCACAGCGGGGCGGCGGCGGTCGTGCTGATCAACACCTGGCTGGATTTCGAGGTGTTCACCACACATCACATGCTGCCGCGTACCGAGAAGCTGGTGGTGACGCGCGTGGATAGTCACGCGCGTCGCGTCTACGAATTGAACGCAGAACCCGCTGCCGAGGAATATGCACGGCTGATCGGCGTCGAGGTCAGCGATCTCGATCACCAACTGTTCGCTGCGCATCCGCTGGCAGTGCGCATCAACGAGCACTACTACGTCCGCTCGATCCAGAAGGTCAACGATGACCTCAGCCTGACGTTTTACTGCGCCGTGGAGAACGGCATCGTGATGACCGCGATGCGCCCTGGCCCGCTGATGCCCAACCTCGAGGCCGTATTTGAACGTCTCGAACAGCGTCTCGGCGCGCCCTTGCTGACCATCGGCTGCGACTGCTTTCTGCGGCGACTGGAGATCGACGGTAACGGCTCCAGCGACGACATCTCGGCCTTCCTACGACGCCAGCAGGTGATTGGCTTCAACACCTATGGAGAGCAGTTCAATGGCATGCATATCAACCAGACCTTCACCGGCGTCGCCATCGGACGGCCAGGTGGACGCGCTGGAGAAAAAGGTGCTCGTTGAGCGACTCGATCGGCAGGCCGAACTCGAGCGCGAAAACCACAAGCTGCGGCGGATCAATGCGGCGCTGATCGAGCGCATCGAGTCCAGCAGTACCGGACGCGATGCGTCATACGCCGCCTTCCAGCATTCAGTCGAACTGGCTGAACAAGTGCGCGAACGCACCGATGCGTTGAATCAGGCGATGGCCGAACTGAAGGCGAGCAACCGTTTGCTCAGCGACGCCCGCCTGCGGGCGGAAACCGCCCATCAGCACTTGGTCGACGCGATCGAGAGCATTTCCGATGCCTTCGTGCTGTTCGACAAGGACCAGCGCATCGTTCTATTCAATAAGCGCTTCAAGTCGCTCTGGAGCCGAACGCACGCGCGCATCAACAGCGGTACGCGGCTGTCGGAGCTCAAACGATTGGCCGAAAGCAGCGGGCTGATCGCCGAAGAACATCGCGGTAAGGCTAACGAGCCCACCGTCTACCGGCTGCAGAACGGCCGCTGGGTGCAGGTCAGCGAGCGTCCCACGCGCGAAGGTGGCCTGGTGATGCTCTACACCGATATCACCGAGGTGAAGATCAGCGAGACAATGCGTCGCGAGCAGGCCCTGGCGCAGAAGTCCCGTTTGTTGCAGCGTGCCGTAGATAACCTCTCGCAGGGCGTGGCGATGGTCAGCGCCGATGGGGGGCTGGAGCTGTGGAATGGTCGCTTCCTTGAGCTCTGCGGCCTGGCGCCCATCGAGGCGCACCGGCCATTTGATGAGGTGATGGCAGACAGCGAGCTGAAGCTGCTGACACCTAACACTCGGGACGCCGATGGTCAGCCTCTGACTGAGCTCGAACAGCACCTGTTCGATGGGCGCACGCTTGAGGTCCGCACCCATCCGCTTCCCACCGGCGGCTTCGTCAACACCTTCACTGACATCACTGAGCGTTACCGCCACGCCGAGGCGCTGCGCGAGAGCGAGCGCTGGATCCGCCTGATTACCGACCACGTGCCGGCGCTGATCGCCTATGTCTCGGCTGACTTGACTTACGAATTCACCAACAAGGTCTACGAGGAATGGTATCGCTGGCCCAGCGAAGGCATGCTCGGCCAGTCCCTGCGGGACATCCACAGCGGGGAGCACTGGCAGCAGCTCGAACCCTATATCGACCGCGCCTTGTGCGGCGAAAGCGTCAGCTTCGAGATGGCCGAACACAATCGTTCCGGCCTGCAGCGCTACATGCTGCGCTCTTATGTGCCGAACCGGCAGGCCAGCGGCGAGGTGGTCGGGATATTTGTGCTGATCCAGGACATCACCGACCGCCGGCGCACCGCGGAGGCTCTGCACCAGGCCTACCAGAACCTCGAACAGCGAGTTCGGGAGCGCACGGCTGAGCTCACCAGCCTGAACGACCAGCTGCTGTGCGAAATCGACGAACGCGCCCATGCCGAGGCGCGGCTGCGTGAAGCCAAGCGGGAGGCAGAGCTGGCTAACCTGTCGAAAACCAAGTTTCTTGCCGCAGTGAGTCACGACCTGCTGCAGCCGTTGAACGCCGCTCGGCTGTTCACCAGCGCATTGCTGGAGCAACCCACCGCACCCAGTGGCGGGCTGATCCGTAACATCAGCAATTCCCTGGAGGACGTTGAAAACCTGCTTGGCACGCTGGTCGATATATCAAAGCTAGATGCCGGCGTGATCAAGCCGGATATCGCCCCGTTTGCCGTCAGCCAGTTGCTGGAAAACCTGGCGGCGGAGTTTCACCAGATCGCAGGCAGCGAGCAGCTGCAGCTGGACTTCATACCCTGTTCAGCGCTGGTGCGCAGCGATATCCAGTTGTTAGCGCGGATCCTGCGCAACCTGCTGACCAATGCCATTCGCTACACCCCGCATGGCCGCGTGATGCTGGGTTGCCGCAGGCGCAAGCAGAGTCTGTCGATCGAGGTGTGGGACACCGGCATCGGCATTCCTGAGGACAAGCTCGAAGAGATCTTTCACGAATTCAAACGCGGCGAGGGCGTGCGTCCTCAGCAGGATCGCGGGCTTGGTCTGGGTCTGGCGATTGTGGAGAAGATCGCGCGCATGCTCGGTCATCGGATTCAGGTGAAGTCGGTTCCGGGGAAGGGGTCCAAATTCGCTATCGAAGTGCCGCTGGCCAAGCGGGCACCGAAGGCCAGCGTGGAGCCGTCTGTTACGGATCTGCTACTCGAACGGCTCAAAGGCGCGCGGGTCTGGGTGCTGGATAACGACACCGCGATCTGTGCCGGCATGCGCACACTATTGGAGGGCTGGGGCTGTCATGTTGTCACCGCGCTGTCAGAGCAGGATTTGGCCGGGCAGGTCGATAACTTTCATGCCGATGCCGATCTAATCATCGCCGACTACCACCTCGACAACGGCTGCAACGGCGTCGATGTGGTCGAGACGGTCAACGCGCGGCGTGCCAGTCCACTACCGGCGCTGATGATTACCGCCAACTACAGCAACGAACTCAAACAGCAGGTGCGGGAGTTGGGCCACATGCTGATGCACAAGCCGGTGCGGCCGATGAAGCTGAAGACTGCCATGTGCCACATGATGGAACACGGCCATTCTTAGAACAGCGCCAGGATCGATCGACAAGTGCTCGGCGTCGCTGACGCCGTTAGCCAATCGCTAGGCGCGAGCCCCGTGATCGCCAGCAAGCTGGCTCCTACATAGGGTGGTGGAGGCCGTATCGTATTACGGGAGGTCCTGCGTTTACGACTTGGTGAACGTCACGCACAAAGCAGACGGTAGGCGCAGTCTCGTAGGAGCGAGCTTGCTCGCGATCCGCTGCTACGCGGGATCCCCTTGATCGCCAGCAAGCTAGCTCCTACGGGATGCGGCGTCAGCCAGTGATCCGGGTCCTACAAGGGATTAGGTTTATCGCAGAGGCGAGCGTAGCTGCGTGGGTGTTGGTTATCACCTGCGCAGATACGCGGTGAAGTCGATATCACCCGCCGAGAGGATGGCCTGCACGCGGTTGTGCACGTTGAGCTTGCGCAGGATGGCCGATACATGAGCCTTGACCGTGGTTTCGGCGATATCGAGGTTGTAGGCAATCTGCTTGTTGGATTCGCCCTTGGTCATGCGTTCGAGCACCAGTAGCTGTTTGCGGGTCAGTGCCTGCAACAGCTCGGGCGCGATGCTCTGTTCGTTATGCTGGGAACGACGGGTATTGGCTTTCTGGCTGCGGATGATGTCCGAAGGCAGGTAGACATTGCCATTGAGGATCTGCTCGATGGCTTCGGTCATCTGCGCGCGCGGCGATGACTTGGTGATGAAGCCGCACGCGCCGTAGGTGATGGCCTGCAGCACCACTTGCTTGTCCTGCTCGGCCGACACGATCACCACTGGAATGGTCGGCGCCTCGTTGCGCATGTTGATCAGGCCGTTCAGGCCGTGCATGCCGGGCATATTCAGATCGAGCAGCACCAGGTCGAGATCCTCATTTTCCAGCGTCATCGCCAGCGCACTGTCCAGATCGGCGGTTTCGAGGATCTCGCTGCCTGGAAAGCCGTCCTGGATAACGTTATGGATGGCTTCACGAAAAAGCGGGTGGTCATCAGCGATCAGTATCTTGTACATGGCCGGTCACCTCATTGTTGTGATTATGGTGGGGTAGATCGGAAGAGACCTTTGGTGTGCGCGGCTTCGATCGATAATGGCAGCCATGGTCCGGCGCCTAGTCGATCAGAAGCTGTTCACCCATAAGCTTGCCCAGTCCGGGGAAAGAAAACCATCGGCGCAAACAGCCTTGGTGTCTTCTGCACTGCAAGCCCCTCCGATCTGCAGCGAACCCGGTTGGCTTTGGCATGCCCAGCTTTTCAGTACTTCGGTCGGCCACATTACAGTGCAAAGTGCAGCGGTTTGAAATCCTACAATCGACAGGGAAACCAGCACTAAAGTAGTAGAGAACGGCTCAGGTAGCCCGGCGTAGCGCGGCGTGCTGCGGATTGAAACTGAGCACCGCAAGCAGACTGAACAGTAGCGTTAGGCCAAGGCACACCGCCAGCGCCAGCGGATTGAGACGTTCATACAGTGCAAAGCGAACCAACTCCACAGCGTAGGTAAAGGGGTTAAACGAGCAGATCCAGAACAACCATTCACTGGCTTCGCGCATTTTCCAGAGTGGATAGAGCGCCGACGACAGGAAAAACATCGGGAAGATGACGAAATTCATCACCCCGGCGAAATTTTCCAGCTGCCGGATGCCGTTGGACAACAACAGCCCCAGTGCGCTCAGCAGCAGCGCCACCAGCAAAAGGGCTGGTAGCGCTGTCAGCAAGCCAGCCGCGGGCGGTTGGACGCCGTAGAACCAGGCGATAAGTAAGAACGCATAGACCTGCAGCAGCGAGATCAGCGCAGTCGCTAACAACTTGCTCGCCAACAGAAAACTGCGCGGCAGCGGACTGGTCAGCAGCACGCGCATGCTGCCCATCTCGCGGTCGTACACCATAGAGAGGGAGCCCTGCATGCCGTTGAACAGCAGGATCATGCACGCCAGCCCCGGTACGATCCAGGTCTCGTAGGTGATATAGGTCTCGTAGGGCTCGATAATTGCGATGCCCAATGCGGCACGGAATCCGGCGGCGAACACCACCAGCCAGAGCAGCGGGCGCACCAGGGCGCTGAAGAACCGTGAGCGCTGCTGAACAAAGCGCAGCCACTCGCGAAACACGATTGCCCGCAGGCATTCCCAGTAGGGAGTCATGGCTGGGATTCCTGAACTGAGGCGGGGCATAAGGTTTGAGAGGGACACATCACGCCGGCACCGCGTTGCGAGTGAGACGGGCAAAGGTCTGCTGCAGGCTGCCATCGGCAGCAGCCAGCTCATCAGCGCGCCCCTGCGCTACGAGATTCCCCCGATTGAGGATGATCAGCTCGTCACCTGGCTGGACCTCGTCGAGCAGGTGGGTCGTCCAGAGCACGCTCATGCCTTGCTCGTTGCAAAGCGATCTCACATGATCGTTGAGGTTCTGGCGGCTGGCCGGATCGAGCCCTGCGCTAGCTTCATCGAGCAGCAGCAGGCTCGGCTTGTGGAGGAGCGCTCGGGCGATTTCCACCCTTCGGCGATGGCCGCCATTGAGTTCGCGCACCTTGCTTTTGCGGCGCTCGGCCAGTTGCTGGCGATCCAGCTCCACTTCGATCCGGTCATTGGCAACCTTGCGCGGCATGCCATGCAGCGCCGCGTGGTAGCGCAGGTTCTGCTCGACGCTGAGGTCGAGATCCAGCGTGCTTTGCTGGAAGACCACCCCAAGTCGCCGCAAGGCTTCGCGCGGCTGGCTGCGCAGACTGAAGCCGGCCACCTGAATGTCGCCCTGCTGCAAGTCGTACAGGCGCGTCAGCAACGCGATCAACGTCGATTTCCCAGCTCCGTTGGGTCCGAGCAGGGCGGTAAAGCCTCCGGCCGCCGTGTTGAAACTCACGTCGTGCAGCGCCTGACGTTCCCCGTAGGCGAAGCTGATGCGCTCAACCCGCAGCGCGGTCATGGCGCAACCACCACGCCCCAGGGATAGCGTCCGACCTTGATCGATTTGATCACCTTGAGCGAGTCCACATCGATCACCGAAACATCACCGCTGACGCCATTGGTGGTCAGCAGCCGGCTCTCATCGAGGTTGAACGCCATGTGCCAGACCCGACGCCCCACCAGCAAGTAGTCGAGCACCTCATAGGTCTTGGCATCGACCACGGCGATATGGTTGGCCGGGCCGAGCGCGACGAACGCATATTTGCCGTCCGAGCTGAGCTTGATGCCGACCGGCTGGACCTTGTCCGGATGCACGCCTTTAATCTTGAAGTTCAGCGTCTTGATGATTTCGCGCTTTTCGACGTCAACGACGCTTACCGTTCCGCCGATTTCCGACGAGGCCCAGAGCAGCGTGCTGTCCTTGTTGAACTCAACATGGCGCGGGCGCTGGTCGACCAGGGTGTTGTCCACCAGTTGATTGGTACTGGTGTCGATCCAGTGCAGCATGTTGGTGGTTTCGCTGGTGTTCACCGCCCATTTGCCATCCGGGCTGACGCCCATGCCTTCTGGCTCGACGCCGACATCGATCTGCGCCAGTACCTCCTCGTTGTCGACGTCGACCACCGTTACCAGCGCATCGTCCTCGTTGGAGATATACAGCCATTTGTTGTTCGGGTGCAGGGCGAACTGCTCGGGATCTGCGCCGGACGGCAGCTGCTTGATAATCTTGCGGGTCGCCAGGTCCATGACCTGAACCGTGTCCGAGTCGCTGGCGCAGATGTAGAGCAGCTTGTTGTCGCGTGACAACGTCAGCCCCCGCGGACGCTGGCCAACCTCGAGCGTCTCGACCGTTTCCAGCGTATCCAGATCGATCACACTGACGGTGTCGTCTTTCTCATTCGACACATAGGCGGTGGCTGCCAGAGCGGAAGCGCTAGCGCCGAGGAGGGTGCAAGCGATAGAGGCGGCAAGAAGCGTTCGGGTCATCAGGAAATTCTCTTGTTGTTGTGTGAATTGTTCAGCGGGCAATTTGATTCGGTGACTAATCCATACGCAGCAAGTATTCGTCCGCTTCGCTCTGACCACCTTCGGATGCACGTTCCAGCCACATTCGCGCGGCCTTCGCGTCTTTTTTCACACCGCGCCCTTCGGCTAGCGCTGTGCCCCAGTGGTAGCGGGCCAGGCTCACATAGCTGGCCTCGTCGGGCTGATTGGCGCCGCGTTCCATGAGCGCAGCGGCTTTGTCCAGATCCACCGGCACGCCCGAGCCAGACTCGTACATCTGCGCCAGCCAGATCATCGAATACACGTCGTTCCAGCGCGCGATGCAGTCCTCGAATATTTGCTTGGCTACTTCAAAGTTGCCGGTTTTGGCAGTCACGTAGCCGTACATGCATTTGATCCGCTTCGGACTGTCGATGTAGGCGTCATACCCCAGCTCACTGGCGCTCGCGGCTTGCCCCAAGCAGATCAGAAGCAGGCCAGAGATTCTGCGGATAATGGCTTTCATTATTTCGCCTCGCTCAGCCGACATTGGCTCTCTGGCCGATCGAAGCCCAGGGTGTCCAGTTCACTGGTGGGGTGCAGGAAGCCCTCCTGGGGCGAGTTGGATACCAGGCCGCGTGGGTGCACGAGCGGGATCGGCTGGCGCAGCTGGCCGTTCCAGGGCCGGAACGTCAGCTTGCGGCCTTTGAATCCATCGACCGGCAGCGTCTCGCTCAGCGATATCTGGCGTATTGCCTCGGGGTCGGCGGTGCCGAGCTTGGTGATTGCCGTGGCGAGGCTGCGCACGCCGATCCAGGCGGCGAAATCGCGGTCGTTCATCCAGCGATTGGCATGCGCTTCGAAGCGCTTCTGCAGCTGCGCAGCACCATAGGTTTCGACCGTTTTATGCCAGCCTGTCGGAATCAGGCCCTGCGTGCCCACTACCGGCCGCGGCAGCCAGGTGTGGTAGGGCACGTACTCGCCGAAGTCGCCGCGCTCATCAGCCACCACGACGACGTCGTACTCGCCAGCTTGAGTGAACAGGGGCATGTCGGCTTGAGCTGTGCGCCGCTGGTCGTTATCGAAGGTCCAGGGCTTCTCTTCAATGATCTTGTGGCCGAACCGTTTGGCGGCACGCTTGATCGCCTCGGCATAGGCCTGGTCCTCCTCGGTCGGCCCGCTGATCAACAGCCAGCGGTTCCAACGGCGCACGGCAAGGAACTGCCCCAGCGCGTCGGCTAACATACTGCGGCTTGGAAGGGTATGCAGCACATTATTCAGACAGCGGGACGATCGCAGTTCGTCATCGGCGCTGCCGGCGTTGATCAGTAGACTGTCTGGCATGGCGGCGGCTAGCGCTTCCAGACTCTTAGCGGGAGCATTCACGACGAACAAGCGCACCCCCTGATCATGCAGCTGCCGGGCCTCGTTCTGGAGTTGCTCTGGTGTTTCGGCCGTGATGCTATTCAAGGCATAGCTGTGCTTGAGGAAACGACCTGTGCTGTTGCTGTCGGCAATGGCCAGTTCGGCACCGCTCAAGCCCGCATCTTCGGGTTCAGGAATTACGTTGGACAGGAGGGGCCCCGGGTCGGGCCGATAACCCAGGTACCCAATATCCACGGACAGGACCGGCTTCGGCTCGGGTGCTGCGTTGGCGTTCAAAGCGCAGCAGCTGAGGAAAATCAGACTGCCAGTGCGAAATAGGTGCGGGCGCATGGACGGCTCCTGTGGCGTTGCCGCCAGCATAGGAAGCCTTCTGCTGCGGGGGGAATATGAAGAAGGTACAGGTCGACGTGTACGAAGGTAGTAGCACGATGGGCGAGAGGGCGGCACCGTAAGCGATGCCGCCAGCTCATTACCGTGAGCGTTTTACCTTGAACCGACCGACTTGCACGATCATCTGCTGGGCCTGTTCCATCAATTCCTGTGCCGTCTGGGTCGACTGCTCTGAATTCGTACTGTTGTGATGGACCACTTCGTCGATCTGGCCGATAGCCTGACTGACCTGTTCGATCCCCGAAGCTTGCTGGCTTGAGGCGGAAGCAATCTCGTCGACCAGTTGTGACACCTGCGCAGCGCCGAGCACGATCGCCTCGAGGGCCCGTGCTGTGTCATCGGTGAGCTCCATACCCTTGATGGTTCGAGCGTTTGACTCCTGAATCAATCGAGTCGAGCGCTGCGCAGCTTCACCACTGCGAGCTGCCAGTTGGCGAACCTCGTCAGCAACCACTGCAAAGCCACGACCGTGTTCGCCTGCCCTGGCCGCCTCGATGGCTGCGTTCAACGCCAGCAGATTGGTTTGCGTGGCGATTTCTTCGATTGCCTTGATGATGTTGGTGATGTCCAGCCCTGACTGGTTGATCTCGTGCATTGCAGCTTTCAGGGTAACCATCAGTTCGTTGCCGCCTCGCGCAGAATGTTCGGAGTCACGTGACAACGCGTTAGCTTCCGTGGCGTACTCAGACGTTTGACGAATCTGTGACGCCATCTGGCTGATGGTGGCGCTGATCTCTGTGACCGCAGAGGCTGAATCCGTTGCGCCGTTGGACAGTTCCTGGCTCAAACGCGTGACCTGTCCGGCTTTTCCGCTGAACATCTCCGAGCTGTGCTGCACCTGAGAGACTAGCTCGTTGAGGTTCTCGACCATCCTGCGAAGCGCGAGCCCCAGCTGGTCGTGCTCGGAAGCCAGTCGTACCTCGACGGTCAGATCGCCTTGCGAAATCCGCTCAGCTACATGCACCTGTTCCTGAAGGCTGTCAGCCATGCGATCAAGGCTGGCCGACAACTGCCCCACCTCATCGGCGGATTGATGCCCGAGGCGCTGCGAGAAATCGCCCTGCTGGATGGCACTGGCCAATTGAGCCGCCTTGCGAATAGGCATTGACACTGAGCGCGACGAAATCCACAGGGCAACGACAGCGAGTAGCGAGATCAGCACGCCCACGCCTATTTGCTGGAACACGCTCCGCTCGGCCCGGGCATCCATGTCTGCCTGAAGCGCGGCGGCCTGCGCCAGTACGATGTTCTTGTCGATCTTGAGCATCATCGACCACGGCTTTCCGGTGCGACCCAGCTCGATAGGGGCGAGCACGGTCACCATGCCGTTATCGTCCAGGCGCGCCTGCTCTTCCCCTCTCTGAATGGAACTTAACGCCGACTGCCAATCATTGGGCAGCACCTTTTGAAAGTGCTGACCGATTAGCGTGGGGTTGAGACTCTCAGCAACGATCAGCCCCTGATCACTGATGATTGCAACTTCACCTTGGCCATCAAACAACTTGCGAGACACTTCCTCGCTGATCTTTTGCACAAAGTCGAGGTTGTAGTCGGTACCGGCTACGCCCATGAAGCGGCCGTCGACAATAATTGGAACCGACAGCGTTGCCAGCCAGACCTGCTTACCCTGCACGATGTAAGGGAGTGGTCCCAGCACGCTTTCTTTCAGGTTATCCCTCGGGCCGATGTACCAGCCGCCTTTGAGTACGCCGTTTGGATGCGTGTCCTGCGTGTCGTATTCCACCAGCGGTTGCACGTCGATTTTTCCGTCTGCACCTCGCGTCCAGTAAGGCGTGAAGCGACCAGTCTGGGCGTTGTTTCCGTTCAGCCCTCCAGTAAACAAGGCGTCTTGGCCGTCGATAGCGTTCGGCTCCCAGCACGAGTAGGTGCCGTTGAAATCCGGGTATCGCTTAAGCACATTAAGAAGAACCGCATTGACTTCATCGCGACCGATCTGCAGGCCGCCGCTGTCCGCAGGATTCGATTTACCCACTGCGAAGGTTGTCGCCATGACGCGCGCAGCCTCAAGCGCCTCGGTAAATTCCGAGCGGATTTCTCCCGCGTACTTTCCGCCAAGGTGTTGCAGGCTTTGCAGTGCCTCTTCCTGCGCCTGCTGACTGACCCGGCTGGCAACGAGTTGCTGAGTCGAACTGGCTAGATACACGCTGTAGCCAATCAATATTCCGGCCGTTACCAGCAGGCATAAGCCGCCAGTGAGGGCGATGCGTTGCTGTATGGATTTAAGAGACATTACGGTTCCTACTCCTGATAACGCGAAAGAAACGATGCGCAGGTGCACCGGAACCGGGTTGTGTTCGGGCAGCAGCAGAGCGCCGGATGATGTCTCGATGGCATCATTGCTTGATGCTGACTATGGCGGCTGAGCGTGGCGGAACATGACAGGTACCTTGGTACTGCTACCTAAGTACCGGTCGGCCCGTCTAGCTACGCAGCGGAGCGTTGTTCGCCGTGGATACAAGGCGCGTGACGCCTGTCTTGCGGGGGAGTAAGCCGGTATGAGCAAGTGCAGCAAGCCCCACCGTAACAGTGATCAGTTCAGCGCCGGGCGCTGAACAGCCCGACTAAGGTAGGAAGCCAGTCAGCGGGTCAGGACCCTAGGATGACGTTCAACAACAAGAACGAGACCGCTCCTATGCCCATACACAAAGCCCTTACCCTCAACATTCTGTTGATCGCCAGCCTGATCGGCTTTGACCAGGTGCTTGCCGCCGGTGACCTTACCCGTCGCACCCAATCGCTGCCGGATCTCACATTCGGTTCCGAAGAAAGCGATTACGCGGTCTCGCAGAAGGAGTACCAACTCGAGACCGGCATTGCCTATCAACTCAAGGTCATCGCCGAAGGCCAGAAAGAATGCGCTTTTCAGGCACCGGAGTTTTCGCAGGCAATCTTCCTGCGCAAGGTTGAAGCCGGTGGCGTGGAAATCAAGGCCGTGACTCTGGTCGAGCTTGAATTCGAAGAAGCCGGTGAGGCGGAAATCTTCTTCCTGCCGATCAAGCCTGGCCGTTATCCCTTCTATTGCAAGGGGCTGCAGAACAAGGGCATGGAAGGAAGCTTCGTGGTCAAGTAGCGCACAACCTGCTGCCCTTAATAACGGACGGTGAGCATGTCAGCACTTTGGCGTATCAGCCTGCTGGTCTCGCTGTTTTTTAGCCTGGTTGCGGCCGTCTGCTTGGCTGTACTGCTGCGTCAGGCCAGTCAAGACGTAAGCCGTGAACTGGCGGCGGCGGGTGCCGTGCTCAGCTATCTCAGCGATGTAGCGGAGCGCGATCCCGCTGCACTCCAGCCTGAGCTGACGCGGCACTTGCGGCATGTTCAGGTTCGCTGGCTGGGCCCAGGCGTCCCAAGCCGGGAGGTCCGCCCGCAGCGAAGCACTTGGCTCGAGACTCTGTTGTATCCCGCCGAGCTGCCCGCGCCGCTGGCTGTGCAGATGCCAGAGGGTCGAACCTTGCAACTGAGCGTCGACCCCCGAGACGAGATCGAGGAAGTCGAGGAATCCCTGCTACAGCTATTGGTATGGTTTGGCAGTGCGTTATTGCTGAGCCTGCTGGCGATCCGGTGGGCTGTCCGGCCGGCGCTCGGCGTGCTGAACGAATTGCTTGCAGCCTTTGGCCAAGTGTCCCAAGGCCGCCTCGATACGCGTCTGCCGAGCCACTCTCTGCTGGAGGCAGGGCAGCTCTCCGGGCATTTCAACCGCATGGTCAGCGCCTTGGAGTACACCCGGCAGGAAAACGATGACCTGACGCGCTCGTTGCTGGAGCTGCAGGAGCGTGAGCGCACACAGCTCGCCCAGGCGCTGCATGACGATCTTGGGCAATACCTGGCCGGTATCCGCGCCCAGGCCTGCTTGCTACAAGCGATAAAAGACCAGCCGCAACTGGTCAGCACAACCGCACGCACTCTGGATGATCACTGTGAACAGTTGCAGGACGGTTTTCGCAGGCTGACTCGCGAGCTCTATCCCGTGATGCTTGACCATTTGGAATTGCCTGAAGCAATACAGCTGTTGGCCGAGCAGTGGCAAAGCGCGCAAGGAATCAAGTTGCGCGTACAGATCGACCGGCGCATTCCATGCCTTCCGCTGAACAAGAAAGAACAGCTGTACCGCTTGTTGCAGGAATCGCTCACAAACGTGGCAAGGCACGCCTGTGCCAGCTTCGTGTTCATTCGCCTGCGCATGAACGGCGGTCGGCTGCGGCTGCTCGTCCGTGACAATGGCCACGGCCACGACGCACCCGGACGGCTCGGCATTGGCCTGCGTTCGATGCATGAACGCGCACGGACGCTGAATGGCCGGTTGGTCGCGCGCGGGCGAGCAGGTTACGGCTGGGTGGTTTATCTGGACATTCCGATCAGGGAGTCATGCTCCAATGAAGATCCTTCTCGTTGACGATCACGCAGTGGTCCGCCAGGGCTACGCTGCGCTGCTACGCGTCTTGCTACCTGAAGTTCAGGTCATTGAGGCCTGCGACGGCGAGGAGGCCATGGCCAAAGCTCTGGAGGTGGCCCTAAGCCTGGTCATCATGGATGTCGGACTACCCGGCATCAGCGGCGTCGAAACCACACGGCGTCTGTTGCAGCGGCTGCCACAACTGCGTGTGCTGTTCTTTAGCATGCACGACGAATTACCGCTGGTGCGCCAGGCACTGGATGCCGGAGCCGCCGGCTATATCACCAAGAGCTCATCGCCGGAGGTGCTGTTGGACGCGGTACGCCGAACCTTGGCCGGTCATGCCTACATCGAACAGCCCCTGGCCATCCAATTGGCACGCAACCCGGTGGCAGCCAATGCGCAGGATCCACGCTTGCAAGGAATGACTCAGCGTGAATTCGAAATCTTCGTAATGCTCGCCAAGGGCACACCGGCGCGGCTGATCGCCGAACGGCTTTGCATCAGTGGTAAGACGGTGTCCAACTACCTCACGCTTCTCAAGAGCAAGCTGCAGGTCAGCTCGCATGCCGAGCTGGTTCATCTGGCCATCGATACCGGTATTGTGCGGGTGGGTGATCGAGCAGCCAGTTAGCTCGGTCTGCAGCGTTTTGATGGGCCTGACTTCGCTGGTAACGATGGGGGCTGACAGTGCGTTCTGGAAAAAACCTTAAACCGCTCCGATTGTCAGAGCTCGGGCATCTCGGTGTCGTGTCTGGCCGACGATGCTGCTTCGGAAACGATAGCAAGCGATCCCATGTCCCCAACTCCCCAGATAGAGGCAATTGAGCATGATCAAAGTCAGCGTGATGTACCCCAATACCCCTGGTGCGAGGTTCGATCACGAATACTATCGCGACAAGCACCTACCGTTGCTCAAGGCCCGTATGGGCGATGCCTGCCTCTATTACACGATCGATAAGGCCATTTCCGGGCGTACCCCAGATGAACCGGCTCCCTACGTTGCGATGTGCCACATTTTCAGCGAATCGGTAGAAGCCTTTCTGGCGGGTATCGGTCCTCATGCCGAGGAGATTGTTGCGGACATCGCCAATTACACCGACCTGACGCCGGTCCGGCAGATCAGTGAGGTAGTGGTAGGGCACTGACGGTTTGTTGGATAGCGCCGGGCATCGCCATGACCCGGTTCCGCCCGCCGTCCTTGGCCAGGTAAAGCTGCCTGTCGGCGTGCTGCATGAGGCCGTCCAGCGTGTCGCCTATATAGGGCCATTGCTCCAGTGAGCGGGCATTTGTTGGTTCAGCCACTGGAAAACGCTAACCGGCTCTGAACTAACAACGGCTGGCTACTTCATAACTTTTGAACACTCTGCAATGGAGCAATACGGCGGCCCTATGGTTTTTCTTGTCTTGGGAATTCTGCTTTTTCTGTTCACGGCGACTGATATCACCAAAACCACGCTGTCGACGCGCGGTGGTGGGACTATCACCAATATCGTTTCCAAGAGCGTATGGCGTTGTTTCTTCGCCGCAGCCGGCCGGCGGGGGGAGGCGAAGCTGCTGGAGTATGCAGGCCAATGCGTGCTGCTGTTGGTGCTGCTGACTTGGATTGCCTGTCTATGGTTCAGCCTGTTCCTGATGCTTGCGTCGGACTCGGCCTCGGTGATCAACGGCACGACCAAGGCGGCCGCGGACCTCTGGGAAACCTTCTACTACGCCGGCTTTACGCTTTCTACGCTGGGTGTAGGCGATTTCGCGGCCTCAAACGACGCCTGGCGAGTAGTGACCAGTGCCGCAGCCTTCTGTGGGTTGACATTAATCACGGCTGCAATCACCTACATCGTTCCGGTCCTCTCGGCTGTTAGCCTGCAAAACCAGCTCAGTCTGCTCATTACGAGCATGGGTCGGACGCCGCAGGAGATCGTTATTAACAGTTGGAACGGGTCTGATTTTTCGCGTTTTTATGACAATGCCAGCGACATACGGCAGATGCTGGTCGAGCACACCCTCAACCATCACGCCTATCCGGTGATTCGTTGCTTTCATAACAAGCAAGCAGAAAAGAACGTCATACCCGCAGTGGCGAGCCTGAACGAGGTGCTGCAGTTGCTTGAGGAGGTCGCTGAAGACGTACCGCAGGACACGCTAAAACACAAGATGCTCGTGTCGGCGCTGGACCAGCATCTTGAGATGCAACGTTCCAACTACCTCGGCCAGGTGAATAGCCACGCCCAGTCTCCGATCATGGATCTCGCGTCGTTGAGCGATGCCGGAATACCGCTTAAATCGAATGCGGCTCAAATGCTCAACGCACCGGAGCGGCGCCGGTTGTTGGGCGCATTACTGGAAGCGGATGGCTGGGGTTGGCACCACGTTTACCCGCGCGACTGACGAGGCGGTGCGTCAATCGCAAAGCTCCGATGGCCTAAAGCTCAATGTTCCGGGGCCCCGGCGTCATGACCCCGGATAGGCTCGAACGGCTATCGCCAGAACCTTTTTTGATCACACTGAATCTGCCATCGGTCTCCAGAATGACCGCTTCAACCGCATCGATAGCAGAGAATCCGCTAGAGCGTATCGCCGAGCGGACCTCATCCTCAGTGACCCGAGCCACGCGCATGGCACTGCCTAGCATCTGCCCTTGATATAGCAGCAGCGCTGGTTCGCCAGTGACCAGCTTGCGTACCCAACCGACTCTTACGCTGGACCAGGTGACGAGGTACTGCAATCCGATCAGCAGCGCCAATGCTAGGGTTCCTTCGGCAAGCGATACATCGCGGTTCAGCAAAATGGTAGCGAACGTCGACCCCAGGGCTACCGTGACGATCAGGTCGAACGCGTTCATCTTGGAGAGCGTACGGCGGCCGGAAATACGCAGCAGTACGATCAGGTTGATATAGGCCAGGATGCCAATGACCAGGGTGCGGACCAGTGTCGACCAGCCGCTGAAGAACATACCTTCCACATCTATCTCCTTTAGAGTCTGCCCTTGGTAGACGCCACTGAGGTAGATGGGTTGCACCTTCAGTAGGAGGAAGAGGGTATTCCTTCGTATCGACCAGCTGCGCGTCAGCTGTCCAGCTGTTTGGCCGGGACGATCCGGTCATGCAGAACGCGTTCGGCGTCGTCGCCCAAGGCAAGGAATACTCTAAGTGCGGCGTAGGCATCGTTCGCCGCATACAGCCGCTGCGCATCGGTAAGAGAACGGTTGCTCCAGTTCGACGTAGACACGCTGCGCGATTTGCTCACTCGCGTACCCAATACTGCTGCAACCGCGCCGCGTAGTCCGACCTGTCCCTTTTTGCCCTGGTAGCGCAGGGTTGTGCCCAGGTCGATGAAGTGCACCATCTCGATACCCAGGCGATTGCGCAATCGGCTGCGGTCGGTGCTCAGCCCGAATCCCACCTTCAGCACCCGTGTTGACTGGAGAACTGCTCTGACGGCTTCGCTGCAGCCATCCGAGCCGACCTTGAACAGGTAGCCTTTCTCGGGGCTGGCAAACTGAATCAAATGCGGCCCCGTCGATACCTCGCCCACCTTGAAGGTCGGTTTGGATTCGGTATCGAAGCCAACCTGCGGCCAACCGAGCAGCTCGTCCTTGGCTTGGCTGAAGGCTTCGGGGGTTTCGGGGGTAATGATCTGGTCCAGGTGAAGGCCATCGAAGCGGGGCAGGGCGTCCAGTTCGACGACCTGTGGGATACGGATGATGGTCATGAGGGGTTCCGGCGAGCGCTAACTAGAGCAGCAAAGTGCAGTGGTGTCGTTAATGCAGGCGAGACTAGCGCACAACGCCCCCAGACGCATGTTTGATGCGGATGACGAGGCTGGCGTATCCCTTATTTCTCCCAATCCACCGGACAATCGATGCAGCTATCCATGTGGGTGCCTTGAAAGGTTGCATAGTGGCGGCGTGCCCCGGTCAGAGCGGCCTCCGCGAGGTTGGCATCGTTGAACTTGGCTTCTTGCAGGTTCGCGTCGGTCAGCGTTGCGCGTGCGAGATCGGCCTTGCTGAGCCAGGTCATTTCCAGATTGGCGGCAGTTAGATTTGCACCCTGCAATTTCGCCCCACTCAAACGCGCAAACTCGAGGTTTGCTGCGGTCAGGTTGGCTCCGTTGAAGCGTGCGGCCTGAGCGAACAGGCCCCACCCCTGAATTGCCACCAGATGGGCATTGGTGAGATTCGCCATGCGCAGGTTGGCTTGTTGCAGGCTGGCGCGGGTGAGGGTGGCGCCGGCCAGGTCTGCCTTTTCCAGATTGGCCAGATCCAGATTCGTATGACGCAGGTTGGCACCGGACAGATTGGCACCGCCGAGGTCCATCTTGCGCATGTCCTGATTGCTCAGGTCGGCGTTACGGAGATCGGCGTTGCGGCATCTGCTTTCCGGCTGGATGACGCAGCCATTGATGATGGTCGACTGATCGTCATCAGCGAGGAGCGACGTGCTGGCGAGCAGTGCAAGGGGCAGCAAAAGAAGAGTCGGGTTCATGGCAGTTCCGTATTCGAAGGGGATAGGACAGCCGGCATGTGACGGGCCGGTGAACCGGAGAGCGCCAACCCTTGCGGTTCTACCGAGTTGGCTACGCCAGCTGTCCAACGTGGGAGGCTGCGCCGCATCACGGCGCAGCCTCGCCTTAGCGTTTGGCGGTCGAGTTGTCCCAACTCGGGATCCGGAACACCCAGAACGAGCCGCCTTGCGCAACAGGCTTGGTCAGCGCTGCCATGTCGCCGCCCCACAGCGGCACGGCGCCACCGTAGCCGACGGTCACTCCGATGAATTGCTCACCGTCCTGCTCCCAGGTGATGGGCGGGGCGATGATTCCGCTGCCGGTCTGGAATTTCCACAGCTCTTCGCCGGTTTTAGCGTTGAACGCTTTCAGGTAACC